>SDBT01003625.1_pt1 | contig 26580 bp, 16 predicted proteins | sample 2277101 | NCBI WGS metagenome assembly SDBT01 (sample SAMN10404973, study PRJNA504765) | marine sediment metagenome | isolation source: marine sediment core GS10_PC15, 103 cmbsf | place: Arctic Ocean: Southern Knipovich Ridge | collected 2010 | reverse complement strand
AGGAGGAGGAGGATTGGCGTCGTATTACAACGACATGGATTCTGCCGAGCCCATTGGAGCACGAGAAGCGCATAGCTACTTTGATGGAGCACGAAGAAGAGGAAGAGGACGCTTTGGAAGAAGGCCATTCGCGCACAACTTGTCGCGTCCTCACCGAGACCGATTCAGCGATGCGAATCCGCGTGACTTTGCCACGGACATACGTCTTTCAAACGGAAAGCTTCGAAAGGGTTACCGAATGGTTCGCCGACTGAACGGGAGCAACTTTGTGATGAAGATGGGAGAGGTTACCACGGACCCTACCTCTCCGTGCACTTTCTTTACGATTGCGGCCATGATGTCTCGTTGCGACAAGCTCGAGCACTGGATGAAGCTCGCCAAGAACCGACTGCACATTGCTGCCGACTTTTTATTGCACCGTATTGTGGAGGTATACGCGGAGAGCGCCCTCTTGCTCAAGGCGGGGCTTGGATTCACTCTGGTGGGACACGCCGACTTCAAAAACGGAGAAGTGGTGGCCACCAAGACGTACCATGCTCACTTGACAGTGCACTTTGGTGCATTTGTGGACCGCCCAGACCACCAACTGATCTTGGAGGACATGCGGTTGGTTGGATACATCGGAGGAAAGGGATCTGGCATGGTCATGCATCCCTCCGAGTTGGAAACTGGGAGCGCGCAGCGCGGAAGTGGACGACCTTCCTTCGTTGTGGCTGCACTGCCGATTGCGCAAAAGAAGCTCTCGCCCATCTTATCCCCGAGTGGAACACTTTCTGGAATGGACGACGTGCTGCCTGAAAACATGCCTGTACAAGGCGCTCTGTTTGGAGGCACAGACTGGCACGGAAGGAGATGGCGATTCGAAGACAAGCACAACGAAGAGAGAAATGCTGGGGACTTCTTCAACAGCAAGGGCAACGTATTCCCTTCGGTATCCTTCCAAGGTTGGCAAGCCAACTATGACCTGAACGACGGGAGTTTCAAGGTCTATTCGCAAGGCGAGGGCCATTTGGCCGGAGGAGATTATCCCGGAGCCATTCACGTGGTCAACGGAGATGTACCTTACTTTGACTACCCAGGCGATCCGTCTTTCTTCTAGAAATAGAAAAGACAAAAAAGCACGAAGAAGCACGAAGAAACAATACGAATAAAAAAAAAAGAACCGTTTATCCTTTCTCGTATGTTTTACATTCTTCGTCCCCGAACGTACAGGGCGGGTGGTTCTGCGTGTGTAAATTCAGCCGGCATCCACTCTTCGTGCTTCAACTCCCTTTGCATGCACTCCGTGATGAGTACAATGCTAGAAACTTGCATCATTTTCGAAGCCAGGGGCAACAAGAGGGTCAACCCAACCGTCAAGAGAGCAGTGAATACAAAAATCGAACACCATTGTTTGTGTTTTCCAAAGTAAATCCGCCTGTTCTTCCTTAGAATGCACGTGGATGCAATGCACGTGAACACAAAGAAAGACAACACCAAGCTTACGCCAAGGAAGCCTCCGACACACATGACCATTTGGCGAAGATTGGACGTGCTTGGATCTGCGTTGGATTCCGGCAAGAAGTAATCGATGCACGAAAAGAGGCACGAAAAGACATAGCCAACGACATAGGAAAGCAGTTCTGCAAGACATTCAAAAGCATACGCCACACCGCGCGAGACAGTGTGTATATTTTCTAGTATCTGTTGGTGCATGTGGACCATGCCTTGATCGCTTACTCCTTCCCCCCTTTCACGTGCTCCAGGACAAATTCTGTAACGTGCGAACATTTTATTTTTTTTTTTTTGAAAAACATCTTTAAGTGTGTCCCGCGTTGGTGCTTTGAAAAGGAATTGATTCCACGCGTCGAGACACATGTCTTCTCGTGCTTTCTGACGATCCTTCTCTCTGCCTGCGTGTACCACGACGTGTTCTTCGGCTGCGAACAGGGGAAAGAGGAGGAGATTGTAGGGGAGAAGAAGGGGGAGAGGGCGATGGGGAGCTTTGGGGCAACTCTGGGTGTGTGTCATGAAATGTTTTGCTTTGCCGATTATATTTTTGCAGGTACGACTGAACTTCGAGATTCATCACAGGCGCAGGAAGAGGTTCTATGGCTTCTCCTCCATTGTCGGTATCCCAGATGTTGTTGTCCAAGGAACTGGCACCAGAGGTTCTGGACGCAACCTCTGCGTCTTCCAGGACATCGTCATTACTCAAATCCCCTGGCCCACTGATCGAGTTGCTCATCTCATCCATGAGAGAACTAAACGATCCATCTCTGCAGCGTGGTTGCATGGACGGTATTTCATCAAAGTTCGAGGATTGTGTACTAAGAGACAACGAAAGATTGTAACGTGTTTCAGAGTCTCCAGAATCTCTTCGTGCTTGCCCAAGCAACAGACTTCTGGGTACATCTTCTTCTTCGTCTTGATAGTGATTGCACTGTTCGACCACAAGTTCTGTGAACCCAAGGCCCATGGAATTCATGGTTCGAATATAATCTCTGCGCGTGATACTGGAAGTGTCTCTTTTTTGAAGTTTTTTCTGCAGCGCGTCGACTTTTTTCATTTGTTTTTCTTCTTTTTTGATACTTTCTACCTTGTCTTTTGGGTAATAGCGGATGATATCTATCTTTGAATAATACGCCAAGTGGTCGTCGCGGTGTTTCCAAATTAGAGCAATATCGGTTACCCAGAAGGTGCGCAGGTCTTGTTTCCAATGGGATTGGTGCGAACGAACAAAGTGCCGCGTCTTTCGGTAATGCTGAAACAGAGCAATCACGTCCAAGTCGTCGTTGACAAAGTGACAAGGCTTGGCTTGTCTCGGCGTGACTCTTCGTGCTTGAGCTACACTGGTGAGTGAATTGTAAATAAGTGCATTGTCTGTGAGGGAAGGAGGCAGTGCGTGTGTGTTGATCAAAGAGTGATATTTGTCTTTGCGCACTTCCACGAGACGATACGTATCCAAGTATCCTTTGGCGTCTATGTAAGGCACCGAAGTGATGTAGGAACCAGGCTGGGAGAATTGGTGCGACATAAACATTTCCAATTCTTTGCAAATGTCAATCTTCTTAAAGTGCTGAAACAGTGCGCCTGTGTTGATAAAGTACATCCCTCCCGAGGACATTCTATGAAAGTTTCCTTGTGACAGCTCTCCATACCCTCCACGCGTGGTCGTGGGGCAATTCATCCAGCACAAGACTTTGGCACGTATTTTTTGGTCGTTTTCGGCTGGTTTGTCTCGTTTGTTCAAGTCGTCTACTTTGAGTGTTCTTTTCAAAAACGAGCCCAATATGGAAAAGATGGCGCCTTCGCTAAAGCTGGTCTTCATAAAGGACCCAATCGACATAACAATGTCCGCCTTTTTCCTGCACTTGAGTCCAATGTAATTGAAATTGTATGTGAGGTCTTGAGACTCTGGGTACGGTTCCGTCCGAGCAGACACTCCTCTTTGGCGCCCTTGCCCTCCACGTTCCATAGTCCGTTCACTTCCTCCTCTTCGTGCTCCTCGACCTTCAGCACGTGAAGACAATTCAAATTGCGTGTTAAGAATATCTTCTACGTTTCCCTCGGGCATGACGGAGGGATCCGTGTCCGGGTCGTACATGAGTTCAGACGCTTCGTAAAATTCTTGGTCTGTATCCCGCGTGGGGTTGTTGTGAAACAAACCCGCCCTGCGGCGTCCATCCATCGCTACTCGTGCTGCATTAGGTCTGCGCGAGGACGAAAGAGGGCGAGAAGACCCTTCGTCCTCAGTCACTTCTGTGATAGTTACACCACGTCTTCGACCTCGACCTTGACTTCGACTTCGACCTCGACCTTGACTTCGACCTCGACCTTGGCCTTGCTGTGTGATAGCGGGGGGCATGCGACCAAGGTAGCTTCCATCTGGATCAAAGTTGCTGGATATATCATCGACGGTACCTCTTCCGACACGTGTTTGGATGACTGGGTAAAGCAAGGCCTCGCCCTTTAGGAAGGCACGAATGCCTTCAATCAATTCGTATTCGCAGATTGGCAAGTAAAAGCGTTGAAACAGGGTCATCAAGTAGACAAACATTTGTTCTCCAAACACCATGTCCTTTTCAATGCCCAAAAAGTCTGTCATCACGAGTCTTCTGTGTCTTCCATTGGCCATGATTACTTTGTGTCGTGCACGAGAGGTTTCCGTGAAAAAGTGGACGTACACGGCGTGTTTGATGGCCAGGGACCTAGCTGCTTCGTAGAACATTTTCTGTTTCCTTACGGGAACGTGGCAGCGTTCCAACATCCATTTACGAAAGATGGGCATTCGAATGTTGTACACGGTCATGTTTACATCGTCAAATATGCCTCCAATCAATCTCTCCACCACATGACAGTAAAAATGCCACACTCTGTATTTCGTAAGCTGTTGTTCGTGCGTATCCCTTCTGCTCCGAAGTGTGGAATCCTTTTCTTCCGCCGCGAGGTCTGCGGAAGAAGCCACGTTCTGTGTCACGGCAATGATATCTCTCAAAAAGCGAGACTGCATGGGGTTGGACTCGGGAGGGAGCACGTAATTGTTGCATACGGCAAAGGAAGCCATCAGGATGGAAACAGAATCCACTCTCTTTCGTGCAGACTCGATAATCTGGCACATGCTCGTGGTCGCAAGTCCCGCCGTGAGGATATTCTTCAGGATGGCATCGCCTGCATTTTCCTTTCCAGTATTTTTGTCTATGCCCAAGATGGCCGCTTCGCCTTCCTCCATCACAACCCACACATAGCATTGATTGTCGTCCGTGACAAAGGTGTTCTCCGTAATGTGCGTCAGGTTCCACACACTTCCGGGATGCGAGATTTTCTCCACCACGCGCAAGATCATCGACTTACTGGCGCCCGCGGGTCCCCACAAGATCAAGTTGCATTTGATGTCAAAGATCAAGTGAAGTGCCGAATTCCGACACAAGACAGCACGGACCATTCCATTGAGGACTTCTCCTGGATTGAGCCAAAAGAGTCTCTTGATTCCAATGACAAATTGATTGATCATGTTGAAGAACGTAGACACTATATTTCCGCTGTCACTCTTCAAGATAGAGGCATTGAATTCGGGCCAATGTTCTTCCGAACGAAGAGCACGGAACCACGAGTATCCCGTCGAGAACGATTGAGGAATTTGCGACATGTCGTTTTCGTAGAGCCTTACCTTCTTGTCAAATTCCCCCAACAACGCCAGCTTGAGTGCATCCATGGCCTTGCATGCGTCCCTTTGCCGCATGTTCTCCAGAGATTCTTCGAGTTTTTTCTTCTTTGCAGAAGCATAGATGTTGAACCGCAACAGTGCGTCTCTAGAAAATAACTTCTCCTTGTCTTCTGCAGTGATGGACAATTCCGAAAGAGGGTCGTCTGCGGCCTGCCGGTGTTCTCTTCGAAAAAATTCTCTGGGGTTGGTGGAATCAAACGAATCCTCCTGGAACTGCTTGTCCTGCAATGCTTCCGCTTCTTGAAACACAAGATCCCAGTCCGTCGTGCTATTGTCCGAAGCGTCTACCCGTTCTCGCAACGGAGCGGGGATAGAAGATCCATCAGGTATGATGGCGGAATGCAAAAGGCGGGGTGCTTCGTCTCGGAGTAGTTCAACCAAAGATGTGTTTATAAAGGCCTTTTCCCTAATATGGAACGGTAGCGGGGTTCTCCAGCAATGTTCTGGAGAAATGGACAACAGAGACCACGGTGTCACGAGCATGCCAATGGGGAACTTCATGGAGAAGGGAGGTAATGTTTCTGTGGCATTGCGAAGGGTGTCCAGCGTGTGAAGTCGATCTAGGTCTGTAAAGCACGTGATGTCGTGCATGCCGATGGCGTCAAAGTTAAAATAATTTGTGGGGTCTCTCTGAGCACGACAGACACCCGGTGTGGGGCCAAAGACAACGCTGTAGTACGCGTGAAATGCGTTGGATGGGAAAAAGGCGTTGTCTTTGGCGCTGCCAGACGGTCTTGGGGGTTCTGAGGTAGGGATTTGTCGAATGGGGTGTCTCTGTCCAAGCACAGAACTCCTTCGTAGGATATTGTTTTGGTACGTCGGCAAGTCTACGCGCTGGTAGCACGTGGGCATGTCCATACTTCGTGCTGTATCAAAGGATCGCTGATTTCGAGCACGGGGCATTGCCAGAAGAGAGCTATTTCGCGTGATGTATTCCAAGTTCACGCCCAGATTTATACCGGGGTCGTTGACGAGAATCCACACACGCCATCCTTTGGGCTGAAAGGAATTGTCCACCAATTCCTCCAACAGTTGACAACATTCGGGCACGTCGCGATACGTACACCGTCTCACGTGCTCCTTGATCACCGTGCGCCTAGTCGGCCGAGGGGCCTCTGGTGGCGCTTCTGGAGTAATCCCCACAGCTTCCAGTTCACAATCTTGATACTCGCCGTCGTTTTCTTCTTCGTCCCCTGCGTCGGTGGTGGGTGGCACGACGGTTTCTTCGTGCGGGTTAAATCCGATAGAATCCTCTATGGTGTACGAAAAGGTGTGCGCTACATTGTTCATCAACATCTTTATGTAGCCAGGATGGTTTGAAAAGTTAGGATCCAACCGAACCGCTCCACGCTCTGTGCGCGTCAAATCGCTCATCTTGAGGGGTTTGCCGTTGTGCGGCTCGCGCAGACATTCCTTTGTCGTGTTGTCACGCATATACTTTGTCGTGACGTTCCCAAGCGTCACCATTCGTGCCAACAGCATAGCAATCGTCTTGGTATGCGCGTACCTTGGGTCTTGGTGTTTGATCATGGATATGGTGATATCCGAGTCTTTGTTGTTCGAGGTAGATGGGTTGTCGTAGAGAGCGTCTCCAAACGCGTCCAAAGGTATTTCGTACGAAAGCACGATGGGAGACCTGTCGTCCACCAGAGAATATGCGTTGAGGTACTCTGCCGGAATCTTGGGCACGCCATCTTCTCCGAAACGTTCCGGGTACACTTCCCTGTGGTGGTCTACGACCTTTTCAACGGATTCTCCCGCCGGCCGCGGGTGCATCTCCCCAGGACGCGTGACAAGAATCACACGAGGTGTTGGAGCACGAGATGGAGTAGGTGTTGGAGCACGAGGAGGATTGCGTGACGCTGGTGCGCCAAGAAGTTCGTCTTCGTCTTCTGCGGCACTTCCTTCGAGATACTCGATTGCATCGTCTGAGTATTCCTCTTCCGACTCTTCTTCGTAGCGCATTCCAAGCAAATCGGCAACACTGTCTTCATGGTTGCTAACACTACTTTCCTCGGATTCCATGCGTTCTTCCTTGACAAGATTAACTTCGTGCTCTTCCTCGTGCTCTTCAGACACAACCTCGTCGTGTCCTTCTGACGAAGAATCTTGTTCGGACACAAATTCATTTTCTTCTTCTTCCGAAGAGGAGGATGAGGAGGATGAGGAGGAAGAGGAGGAAGAGGAGGAAGAGGAGGAAGAGGATGAAGAGGATGAAGAGGAATCGTGTTCATTGGTTGTTTCGGCGTCTCTGTTGCTGCGGGGGTGTGCCGAGAAGACCATTGGTTCGTTGGAGCTCATGGTATGGGTAGATAAACAAGGTCAAAATTTTTTGAGGACGGCAATGTGTATATCGCTACTTGTGATTGGGGTGTTCACGTGAAGATAGAAAATAAAAAAACAAGGTAAATTTTTTTGGGTATCCAAGAATAAAAAATGCACCCAAAATACATTTTTAGGAGGTGCCCGTTTACAAAACCAAAAAATTTCTTTATTCCCACAGCGCAGCACGAAGGAAACGCGAGCAGCACGAAAAAGAAACAATTCTGCATGGAAACCAAAAACGTCCCACTCACTGAATTTTCACGAAAAAAACGTAGCTCGTCCGTTGGCGAGAAGCAAAGCAAAACCCCCACCACCAGCAAAAGACGAAAAAAAAACACAGTGCCAATGTCAAGATCAAAAACTGCGCACAAGGAGCATGTTTACGAAGTCGTGGGAGTTTTTCAACACCGGTCGATAACCAAAACCATGGTTATTCAGGATTGTCCCGTATTGCCCAAGAAATTTATTGTTATTGGAAGCGAAGGCAGGCCCAAGGTAACCACTGTGACGCTGCACGATGGCGGGATGACTCCACGAGAATTTTTTTTGCAATACGTGGGGTGGGTATGCCATTACAAAGATAGAGCTGCTCGCGCTGTGTACAAAATATCCAACGGAGAAAAACCACGCTACGGGAATGTGGACAAGCCCTTGCTGCGCTACCTCACGTTGAGCAGCAATTGCTACGAAGATGTATTTGAATCCCAAAATGGAAAAGAAGCGTACAAACAACTGAAGACAATGGCAGCGCATATCCGAAAGTACAAGACCATGCCATACGACAAGATGACTCCGGCGCTGACTGAGACCATCACGCGTGTCTCTGAGGACGGGGTGCCCCAAAAGATATTAATGTATCGAATTGACGCGCGGAATGTGCTCGATTTCTTGGAGAAAATGGAAACGGGAAATACCAAATTCTCCAAGAGAACAAATGTCACGAGAAAACCAACGGTGGGGGTCTCCAAAACTTCCTCTTCTCGTGCCAACGGCCCAAACAAACTCCGTGCTGAAAGCAATGCTTTGGTCCATGGCAACGCAACCAAAGAAAACGCAGTAAACAACACCCCGAAGAAAAGGAGAAAGAGAAGGTACAGGAGAAAAACAATCCACGCAAAGCCGGTGGCACTCGCCGAGTCTCTCAAAAAAGTGATGAAGGATCTTGCCGTGAACAATTCTGCCTTTTCGATTACGGGAATAACTCAGAAGAAGTTCTGCAATTCTGTGTTTGCAAGGAAGATTGATTGCAAAAGACTCCCTGTGTACGCAGTGGGGTTGAACAACTGTTTAGAAAAGAGCTTCGATCAAAAGGGTATGAACATCATGATACGTGCGTACACTAGTCCCGGAGAAAGCACCTATCGTGGAATGATAACGGAACATCTTTCCGAATTGGCCGAGTCGTGTTTGACGTATTCTAACAGTACACTTTACGACTCAGCGGCGCACGAAAAAGATGTGCATGAAGAAGATATTGCGTTTGCCGACGAAAGCAATTCAGGGGAATGTGATTCAGAAGAATATTCTGTAACGGAGCGTTCGCGTCTTGCGGCCAAGCAAGACCTGGAAAACTTGAAAGATTCGGAGGACTTTGTGATGGGGATGACACGTGTGAGAGAAAATACACTTCGAAGCGGAAAAGAAAGAAGTCCCGTAGAATCTTCGTGCTCAGAGCTTTCCGAAGAAGAGTTCCTTGACACCCCTGTCGTTGTTCCACAAATAACGGAACGTACGCTAGAAGCTGGGCGGATAAACCAACGCACCCAGGAGAAAGAACGGAAAAATAAAAAGAGAAAGGATCCACCGACCCCAATACCCACTGTTCCAAAAGAACAAAAGAAGGGCACCAAACGCAGCACGGGCAAGACGGTACATTGCCTTACCAGAAATTACAAGCTTACCGTGACGTATAAAGGAAAGCTGCACGAAAAGTTCTTGGACAATGTTTTGGACGAAACGCTGATTTCCTATGGCAAACTCAGTCAAAAACGAGCCGATTCCAGGATGCTATACATTGAAGGACTACAATCTCTGTTTGTTGAATACGAAATGTCTCACCGAAAAAGCACGAGTTTGATTCACCTTGACACATTGGATGAGGGAATGGAACACCGTTTTGGGAGCGATCCTGATTTCGGCAACGAGACAAAGTATCGCAATGCACAAATGTATTTCTCGGACACGCTCACCGGAGAACTTCGAAACGAGGGGTACACTGAAAAGGAAGCCCCAGAGACTATTCAGGAACTTCTCTGTGACATTCTCTTGCCAATTTATTATGCCTTTTTGCGTCCACAAGTGTTGGAAGAGAAGGAATATGCAAACTCTCTCGTGCACGAAGAAGAAACCTCGCGAAGAAGAAAACCCGTTGGCATGGTGTCTTCTTTTGTTTCCATGTTCACGGCACCGGACGAGAAAAAATCACGCCCCACTCAACGCAGAAAGCTCGGACCGACGTATGGGTATTTTATTGGAAACGAAAAGAGTATTTTTCTTCGTTGGTTGGATCAATCCATACGAAATATGTTCAAAAACGAAGAGTACAAAGGAGAGTTGTTTGAAAAAGCGGAAGATATCATCAAAAGCATGAAAATCTTCCACACGCACAGTGAAAATGACGCCAGGAACCATTTCAATTCTCTCCTTGTTTCTGGAAGCAAGTTGCCTATCTGGGAAAAGTACTCGGGCACGGTGTTTACGTTTATACAGCACATGTTCCCTATTGAATACCAAACCAAGGACCTCACCCTCCGAAGAATGGAGTCTGATTGTTACGAAAAGGTAATCCTTCATGTGTGATTGCCCAAGCACGAAAGGAGGCGCGTGGCTTGGCGTTCCGTGCAAAGAAAGAAAAAGAAAAAGAAAAAAAAAATAAAAATATTGTTTGGTTCGTATACCTTTTTTGCTTGCACATCAAAAATGCACGAGATACACACATATCGTGCTTAGTACAATCGAAGAATGCGCAGACCAGGAACTAGGAATGTTCCTGCCGTGCTTCATGGAGAAAGATCCATGCTGAATCCAGGAAACCACAGCTCTTTCATGGAGTTTCGAAACCCTTTGGGAGGGCACGATGAAGCCAACAAACGCAGGAGGGTGATTGCGTCCATGGATGCACGAGATAGAGAATGCTTTGCAGAAGACTTGGATGCAGCACAGGAGATCAATCTCCAAACAGCAGAAAACGCGTCGCGCACACTTTCGGTTACTACACGGAACAAGGGGCTGGGGTATACGATAGAAGACCTTGAGTCTCGAAATAGAGAAAGAGATGTACTCCACGGGTTTACTCCGCACAGGACATCGAGACCACGTAAGAGGCAGAGTGTACATTCTTCCATAAGTTCGCCCAGGAATCCCCTTGCGGGTAAGAAACGGCCACACCACCATACCCCACGAAATAAACCTACGAGGCACGTGGAGGAATACGAAGAGGAAGGCTATGCAGACATGGACTGGGAATCGTTTGAAGATGGATTGGATGTTACAAGCGAATTCTGTTTTATCTCTTCCATGCAAGGGGTGCAAGAAACCGAGGCGATTGAGTTTAGCATATGGGAAGACGAATCCAAGCTCATGGTTCCTGATTTGGTGGAGAATGTTTTCACGCGAGAAAACAATATGCAAGACGCCCTGGAGGGAGACGAGATTGTCGATTTATGGTTCAATGCGTTGGCCAAGATCGAGGCCAAGATCAATTTGTCGCAACAGCAAAAGGATTTCATCCATTGTTGTTTCTTGAGCTTACTCCCACTCATTTACGGAGACCAGTTTGAGCCCAACATCGTGCGTTTATGCAAACGATTCAACATCGATGCCATGTACAAGAAGGTATTCTTCGAGATGCCCCGTCGGTTTGGAAAAACAACGGCGGTGAGTATCGTGGCCGCGGAGTGTGCATACGTGCTGAAAAAGAAGATCAGTGGAGAAGGAAATACGATTGGCATCTTTTCCGTAGTGAAATCCGCCTCAGACTCCATCACCGAAGCTGCCATCGGGTATTACGAAGTGATTACCAGGTTGGACCCAAAGGACTTTGTAGAATCTTGGGACAAACAAAAAGGTCGCGTCGTGCTTGTGTCCCATTACGGAGACTTCAACATTATATGGGGATTTTCTGCTGTTTCCAATGTACGTATCCCTTCCTTCCACATGAGTGTGTCACTGCTCCGAGTTGGGTAAGTGAGCAAGCAAGAAAGCACGAGTGAATGGTCAGGTAAATTTTTTATTGTTTATTTTTTGGATGTTGTCTGTTTTCTTTTCTTTGGACAAGTTGAAAGCGATGAAGAGCGAACGGGGCGCGGAACCTCCAAAGATAATCATGACCGAAATTTCGAAGGATGACAGCGACATGTTGTTTGCGTTGATGGATTTGAACAATGCTCAGATGGGGAAGATAGACAAAATAAGTGATCCGCAGATAAGAGCATTGTGTGCCGATACAAATCCTGCGTTGGTTTCTTCCTTTTCCGTTGGTCCTTCTGCTCAAGACAGAGAGAAAGCTCGCGTTGAGAAAGAACGTGTTGAGAAAGAATACGAAGAAAAGAAAGGTAAAAAAAAAAGGCCTGTACCCAAAAAGAGAAAGATACTCTTGAGAACAGAAAATTCCGAACAAGTCCTCTTGAACCGGAAACGTATTCTTGCACGAGGATACACCAAAGATGAAGTGCTCTGTATTTTTGAATTTATCAATCGGTGGCTTCTCAAACGCTACGAATACATCATAGCCAAATCCGAGGGATACCTCGATGCGTCGGACAATCCATTTTCTCGTGCTAAAATGCTTCTAAACGCGGAAGTTGCCCTGGGTACGGGACAACTACGCGGAGAACTCTTTGAAGAATCCTCTGATGACAACGACGAAAACGACGAAGCCTCCATTCGATTCGGGGCATTTTCTTCGTACAATCGTGCAAAGAAAAAGAAACGACTGCGTATAGACGAAGTAGAGCGCATTCAAGAGTTGTCCAGACGGCATGCCAAAGAAGCAAACGAAGAGAATGAAGATGAAGAAGAAGAAGAAGAAGAGATCGAGGGTATGACGTCAGACCAAGCCAAGCAATGCTACATCGAATCCAAGGTGATTGTGGACGTCAAGGCGATATGCACGGTAGGGTGTTCCAAGACTCTGGTGAATCGAGACTTTTCCGTGCACGGCTGCAATGACCACGGAATCATTCACATTTGCGCAGGAGACGAATCATGCATTCATGTTACGGGGAACCGAGACAAGGAACTTGTGTGTGTCTACACGGGGGCTGCTGTAGGAAAAGTGTACCAAGGGACCCGCGTGTTCCACAACAAAAGGCGCAATATCTTTTATTCGGTCGCAGGCGGGATGGAGAGTTCTGCTCGAAAGCAAGGCGAAAAGTCTGTCATTGAACAGGATTATCTGAATGCAATATCCAAGTACGCTTCGGAGACAGGGTCGTCCAAGAGTATGTCCAATGCACGAGGAATATTGCCAGACAACGTAACGGAGTTTGTTCAGATTGTGGACACGGAATTCAACATGGCCATGGTGGAGTCTGCCATTCGGTCTGGTCAGAGATGTGTGGTCACGGACTTGGCCGCAGCCATTTTGATTGACAAGTTCTTTGTGTCCAAAATACCCAGGAACCTGACCACGGAAGAAGAAGAAGAAGAAGGTCCTCTGGACGTGATAGCACGAAGGATGGCACAGCGAACGTCCTCGCGCGGTCTTTTGGAAGCGAACCGAGGTTCTTTTGTGGACGACATCTCCGTGCCTCCTTCGGCAAGGGGACGCACTCCGTTTTCACGTCAAAACACCCCCTTTACGCCGAGAGTGGTATCCGAGGCCATCAAGAATTCCTTTCATTCACCCGAAAGCAGAAAACGTGGGGTTGGTCCATCGATCATTCCGAGCGAAGACTACATCTTCACTGGGGACACGTTTGTCTCTCCAGACGTATTCCGAGGAGTTTCTGCTTCGTGCAATGACTCGACTTCCCCAACGGTGCAGGGACAAAAAGAGAATGCGCTCTATTCTTCGAGTCACCGTGTGATGTGCACAAGCCCCGTGTCCAATGGCGTGTCGAGACGATGTGCGAGTCCTTTGTCTTCGTCTCCCCTGGGAGGTGGCTCTCCACGAAATTCTCCGATATCGACGATCAGGGGCAGTGCTTTGGACAAAGAAACGAGGTACGAGATCAACCCCTATCGAGGAGTTCAAAAAACGTTGCGAACATGGGAAAGGGTCTTGAAGACCGGTGAAAGGCCCATGAACATTATCATGCCATCCATGTCGTCGGCGTCTTCTCCACTAGCACGCAGTGTGATGGTGCCCCAAACTCCGATTGCCACGTCCAAGCAAGTGAGGGAGCAAGAGGCCTATTTGCAATCTCGTGCTGGGGTTGTGATGACGCGAAGAAAGCGAGGCAGAAATTCACTGGTTCGGTCTTTCAAAGAGGATTCCTCTTCGCGCACGACAAGAATCACCCGAGGATCTAGGCCAGGACGAAGCAAGAAAAACGAAAATTTGTACACTTCGGACATGTTCAAAGTGTACATGCCAAACCAAGAAAAGCAGAAACACCTTTCTTCGAACACACTTGAAACATCGAGTGAGGTTTGTGCAAACACAGATGAAGGGAGCACGTGTGTGTCCATGGGCATTTCTCCATCGCCTTTGCTTCGAAAGGTACTGACCACCGGCAAGACGAGTCCGTCGAGAAAAACAAATGGGCTGGTTTCGGAAGAAACGCACCAAGCACGAGGAAAGAAGCGTTCCATTGAATTTCACAAAGACCAATACTTTTTGGTCAAGGGGGAGAAACCCAAAACTCGAAATACAAACCTAAAGGCCATCGCACTGTTGAATCGAACAAGACAATTGAAAAGAATCAAACGACAGGAAGCCAAGGCGCAGAACAAGAACGACGCAAAGGAAGAAGACGTCTTCGTGCATGAAAACAAGGAAGGGCCAAAGAAAGAAATCCGACGCCCCGATGCGACGTCTACTGTATTGATGGGCCGAGTTGCAGACATGCTGATTGGAAAGCCTTCTATCTCTTCCATATACCGCATTGTTCAAGCTGAAATAGACTCTAGTAAAGAAGACGCGATGTATGCAAAAAAGAACAAGCACACATCAACCAATCACACCAAGGCAGGTTCGGTCGATAGGAGCGCTTCCAGTGAAAGTGAGGAAGACGATGGATTGCTCGACGGGGTGGAAACAAGGCCGAATGTCTTGCAAAGCAGGAGTATACAGGATGCACAGGGGTACTCTGAGAAAAAAGAAAAGATGTCACAAGAGCACGAGAGGGTGCGTGGCCGTTGGCATGAAGAGGAGGGGAAGGAGGAGAGGGAAGAAAATATTCAAACTCGAGTGGAAAAGTTTCTGCGCTGGATCGAGAAAAAGTCTTTGGTCTTTACCGACGACATGGAACAGTACAAAGGAAACGTGCGGACCGTGATGGTCGACCTGATTTTCTGTTCAAAGAAACGCAGAAGCATGAAGATGGCGTACCGAATCGTGTCTATTGTTGGGGCCAAAGATGAAATCAAGACACGTGCTTGCCAAGCCAGTCGAGAACTGAAGCAAATACGAAAGGGGTACGCCAAAGGTGAAAAACATGTTTTTTCAGAAGACGAAAAGGACGTCCTTTTCGAACACAGGAGGCGTCTCACACTCGGGGCCATAGACGATGTATTTGGCATGCACTTACAGAAGCACGATATTGATGTCGTGCCAAACAACGGAGAAAAGATGCGGCAATACACCAACGAAATCTATTATTTGTGGAGGTTGTTGTTGACATCGAAATACGCTGCGGGTCTGAAGAACCCCAAGGCACAGTTTGATCACTTCGTGCTTGGCGTGCTGTACTTACTTGCAGAGCGAGATCTCGTGCTTTGTGACTGCGTGATCCTGAAGAAGGATCCGTGGCTAAAGAAAGTTCTCCCTCGGAGGAAACGGTTGTGTGAAAACTACGTGAGCAAACTGAACAAAAATGAAGTGGCGCGGGAGATACAAAAGAACACCGACTTGGTGTTGGATATGCTGACGTTCTCTTCACACAGCAGAGTGTACAATACGCGAATCATCACGAAGGGGTGCACGAGAGTGAAGGATCTCTTGTACCACTTGGACCAAGAAATCACGATGCACCGTGTGGTGAAGCACAAGCAACGGAACGGAGGGACGTCCATTCGGAAGTCGGGCATGTTTTCGGACATTGACGGTTCGGTGGTGAAGCATTATCTCACCATGAATTCCTCCATGATATTCATCCAAGTACGTAAGACAAGCGGAAATATTCGACAAGCGGCGCGAGTGCACAACCGCAGGCCTGTGTTGTTTTCGTGATGCAATAAAAACGACTGCGCCCTTCTTTCTTGTTCCTTAATTAAAAAAAACGGGTCAAAGCGAGGACAAACCCAATGTAGAAAAAAACAAAAAAAAAGGACACCCCCACAAGACCACCCCAAACGAGAGGGCCTATGCCCCAATGCAAGGGAATCCAATCTTGAACAATATCAGATCATCAAGGGAGGGCCAAGGCCCTCCAGCACACTTGTTGCACAGAAAACCCCTTCGACGAACCAGCACGTACAATACACACCCACCGGCACACAGACAGAGAAATCAATACGCAAGGCATGCACGACGTGCCACATCGCAGACGCGAATCCGTGCGGAAGATCAAACACATCCTCGTGCTCGAATGACACAAGTGCCTGGAAGTCAGAATCCACCACATGGGTATGCACCAACCCATCGCGTTCAATATGGACATACGCCTGCCAGAAGGTACAAGGTGACAAGGCGTCCAAGAGCACCCAACGCATACGAATATCCGCCAAATCAAAGGCGTTGCACAACGCAGACGGCGCAAAGAAACAATCTTCTACCCACGCGCAGATACCAAATGCGGCACCGCACTCGACCTCCAGCACGAGAAATGCGTAGGCATAGCCCGTCCAGGTATTACGACCAACACATGGTCGTGCAAAGACCCGACGGGTACTTTCCAGACACTCGTGCTGGAGAAAGAGCACGACGCCGTGCTTATCGTCGTGTCCCCAATCAAACGCTTCGACAGGGTTCAGAATACAAACTCGATACGAGACAACTCCCTTTGAATGCAATGTCCAGAAACACAACGCATTTAAGCACGAGAAGGGGAAAGGCGCAAAGCACGGAATGTTTCAAAGGACAAGATCGCGATACAAACGTAGCGCAAAGCGTGCGCGACGTAGACACGACGGGGTTAGAAAAGGGGACCAAACGACAAAAGTTTACGCACAAGGAGATTTTGGAACAAGCCCTGGAAGAACCTGTAAAGTTTGTTGTCGTGCTTGGAGAAGACGCACCGTGGTGGGTGTATGTGGCCATGCACACCCAGAAAACGAAGCGATTCAAGTGCAAGACGCACGTTGGCCGATCCAAGAACCCTTTCCGCAAAGAAATGTTTCACAACCTGAAAGCTCTGAAACGGTGCAAGGTCACGAGACCTGCGGCGGGGTACTGGATGCTGGCTATGGTTGTGGGGCCATTTGACACGCAAAAAATGGCCTGTTCTGTAGTAAAGGACTGGAGAGCGTCCAAACGCGCCGCGTACGGAAGGCATGCGTATGGGATGAAGTTGTGCCGCGATTCCCGCGGAGAGTTGCTTTGTTTCAGCAACTTACTTACGGAAGATGTGCCGATTGAGCGTTTAGAAAAGGTACCGCCTGAATTTTTGACGCCATTCAAATCCACGCCCTTAGGAATCCAAGAAGTGGAAGCACTGATCAAAGCACGTACTTCCGGAAACAAGGCCTTGCCGAAACGCGAAACAAAGTATCCGAACAAAAGAAAGTATGCGCACGACACGCAGCTCGGCTTTCAGCACGAGGCGTAGCTCGGCCATTGACACGAGAGGAGGGGCGAAGCCTCCCCAAAGGAGAGATTTTAAAACAAAAGTTCTCATTAAACGTTGGATATTCTTCTGCACGAACATGGATAAATAACAATCTCCACGATCCCGGTTGTCTTCATCTTCAATATCCCCATCTTTCTGCGGCTGGTTTTCTTGCCCTTTTTTGCGTCCAGCTCCTGTTCCAACATATTTTTCATAATCTTTCCGCTATCCTTCGAGAATGGGATTTCCTCTCGTGCTACGGTGTCCAGCGCTTCGTCAAGACGAGAAGAAGCTTTTTTAATGTCTCCCCCGTGCTCGGTTGGGCACAACAGCTCCATGTAGTCGAGCATGTATTTGCAGAGTCTGTGTTGTACTCTCTGAAAGGACAAGGGACGTGTGTCAAAAAAGATCGCAATGTGATACCTGTGTGTGATTTCAAAACTAATGACGGCGATGTTTTTGGTTGGGTCCTTGTCCACAATATGCACAGACAACCCATACTCTTTCTTGACAAACGTGTAGAATTGGGCAATACGGGTGTCCAGTATCGTGGGAATGTCCGTACCGTGCTCCATTCTTTTGGACGTTTCGCTGTGGCTGGTGCCAAAGGGACGAAGGAGGTGTTGCACGAACAGTTTTTGGTAGGCAGTGGGAATAGAAAGCACGTTGGCTTGCATGAAGGCGTCGCACCACGATATAAAAGCACGAGGAAGGAACAACGACATCTCTTCGTGCTGAGAAACGAGTTTGGCCCAAATCTCCTGCGGGGTGCACTTGTCCGAAAGCATGAGTCCGTTGGGGTAGAGAAAGCGAAAGGGTTTCCGGAGGGCAGCGTCCCGTCCATCGGGCACGTAAAAAGCTTGGAGAGCTTGGAGTAACGAAATCAAGGATTTTCGTTTGGTGGAACTAAAGAGCACCAGTTCTTGGAGAGAATCAAGGTATTGGTACACCCCGTACCCTTCGTCCCCAAGTTGGTTGTTCAGAGATTTGGACTTTCCGGACATAGGCGAACCCCTGTACCGTGCTCCATCATCGTCCAACACTTCCCATGGAATCGGAGCGTGCTGATGCTTTTTCAGAATGGAAATGTTCTTGTGGTCCCCAAGACCCATTCTTGTTTCCTCGCGAATGGCGTTTTGCTTTTCTGTGGTGCACGAGATTCCAGAACCACCCACCGTGCGCGACCGCATTTCTTGTTCTGCAAGGAATATCTCGTGCTGTTCTCCGTAGTTGCGGGAAACGAGCGCCGAGTTGTGTCTCTTTACGTCGTCCCTGTATTCCTTTCCGTGCTTCCATAAAAATTCTTGGTATTCTTCTGTACGCTTGGTCGTGTCGTGCCAAGAGCCAACCGCTTGGCCTGTCTGCATCAGCCATTTCCCGTACCCGTGCACGTCTCCAACAAATGTTTCTTCGCCCATCCTTTCTTTGCCTTTATCACGTTTTCCACTCGTGCCTATCGCTTCTGGGGCATGAGACATGTTTTGGTTATGCACGAAAGGAAGAGTTGCGTAAACATAAGAATTTATTCTTTTTTTTTAGACAGAAACAACACCGTCCGAACACATGGCCACCTTGATATGCTTTGCCTTGATGGTCTTGTTCTTGTTTGCGGAAGCAGCAAGAGCTCCGAGTTGAACGATGTGCGCACGACGACGGGTCACGATGTCTCCAAGAAGTTTTTTGGCTTCTGGGGAAGCTTTGATGGCACCGCCAAGGAGGCACGCTCTGGAAAGATCCCAAGGCGTGAAGTCATGGAGCTTGCGCTGTTTCTTCTTGAGGTGAGATTCTTGGGGTCCTTCGGAATCCGAAGGCAGTGAAGAAATTACTTCGGCGGGATCTTGTTCGATTTCCTCAAAGAAAGTATTGCATTTGTTTGGTTCTTTTCCACTCTTTGTGGTGGTTACGTACGGACCTTTATCACCTTCCTTGACATGGATGATCGTGTCGTACAAGTACGAATTCATCAACGAAGCCATTTCGTCTGTAAACTTGCCTCTGTCTTCTGCGGACAATTCTGAAGCGCCTGAAGCTGGGACGTGTTCTGGGAACCCGTTGGCAATGAGCCAGTCCAAGAACAAGTTTTCTTGGTTGCGCATGAATGTATTTACGGTGCCCTGGAATTTGGTTTCGCCCGAAGATTCCTCGGGAGTCTTTCTTTTCTTTTTGGATTTTTCAATCTCACGAATTTCGTTGGGGTGGGCTGTTTGTTTGGTTCTGCTCATCGCTTGGTATCTGTTGTTTGCCTGCTGTGTGATGTTTCGAATTCTAGAACTGGACGTATCAAATATATTTGGATTCTTTTTTTTTAAAGATATTTATGTACAAGATACATCTGGTTCCCACGTATCCAGCTGATTCTCCAGAATGCACGCGATCGCTTCTGCGTCAAACATAGAATCGATGATCTTGTAATCGTACGTGAAAAACTCAGCAAAGTCCAACAAGTCTGCATAAAGCCTCCTTTCCACCGTGTCGCGCCCCATGCGTCGTTCCAATCTCTCTTTTCTCACCGTTTCGTCTATGTCCAAGTACACGATGTAAGATTCCTGGATATCTTTGGGTGACAGCGTGCTGATTCCTATGGGCGTCATGATGAATACTTTGGCAACATCCCAGTAAGTACACGAAATCCCGTATTTCCATTCGTTGAATTCTTCGTGCTGCTTGAATGCGTTGCTGTCCAGCATGACACCAAATGTGTATTCGTCTACGAAATTGTAATCCGTTCCGTGCACCTCTTTCGGTCTTTTTGGTCGTGTGGTGTATTTGATGTTTTTTACTTCAGCACGAGTGAATGCGTTGCACAAGTAATCCTTCCCAGACCCTCCTTTGCCTACGATGATTATTCTTTGGATAGGAACATGGGATGGTTTTTGCGAATAGAAAGTAGAATACATCCAAGAGCCACGGTTGTTTCTAATGGAAAAAAAATTACATCCTGGAACTTATTGCTTTATCCCTTTATTTTTTTGGGGGAAAGGATGGATGAACGCGAGCAGAATGAAATGCGCCGGCTTCTCGAACTGTGCATCATCAAGATATCCAATTACGTATACACCATTCAAATTGTCATCGACCGTCAAGCCTCTATCAATGACCCCCGTATTTGCAAAGAAGAACGCGCCACATACATCCCAGAACCCTTTGCAACGTACTTGGCCTCTCTGGAGCACGTGCGGAAACCCGTAGGGCGCGATGGGCCAAACAAATACGATGCATTTGGAGTTCCCATCGAGGGAGATGACGGAAAACCTCTCCCCGAATACGATCCATATGTATTCGCCATGTTGTCCGGCCTTCGCTCAATGACCGAGGAAACGGAGGAATACGTCAACGAAGCCATCCAGTCGTCTTCAAAACCCCCAAACAAGTCCGCTGCACCTGGAAAGACGCACGTCCACATATGGAACGAAAACCCCTTGATCAACAAAGCTTCCTTGGACGCCATTGCAAAAGGAGCGCAGTACCATGGTCCCCAAGCGTACTCGGTGTCTCCTTTTGACCGCTTTGATTTGGTGGACTTGGTCCGGAAGTTTGCTCCGTTCAGCGCCAAATGCAACTTGCCCAGGTTTGCTGCGGTTATTCTGAGAACGTACAAGCCTTCCGCGAGCTGCTCCATCTTTGCGCCCAAAAATGCAGTAAACACGGGAGCACGAACAGGAGGTGTTGGGCAGTATGTCGTCATGAAGACGTTGCTGTATCTAAGGGAAAAGGGCTACAAACGCGCGTGTCCTCTTGGAGACACGTTCACGGCTCAGAATGTGGTTGCGACGTTCATTCTTCCCTTCCGCATTGACGTGAATAAGTTGTGCGAAAACTTCCCAGACATTATCTCGTACAACCCAGAGACGTTCCCAGGCGTGCGTGTTCGTGCTCCCCAAATCTCCCCCGCGGCGCAGCTTGTCTTTGCTACGGGGAGAGTGGTGACCATGGGCGGACGGTCTCCCGCAGATCACGTGAGAGCGCTCTCGTCTACTTTCTTAATGTATTTCAGTGTTCGGGAGCGTGGGAGCGAGATTCCGCCCAAAGAAAGAAGTCCTTTCATTCAAGAGGAATCTATGCACGAAGAAGATAAACAGCGCGAAAAGAGGAGAAAGGTTTCACAAGAAGGACAGAATGGACAAAAGGGATAAAGGAGCACGAAGATGGGGATCGACACGGAGTCGGATCGGGCTCAACTTGTATTCAGTATTTTATACGGTCTTTTGGGCAGTGGGATGCTTGTCTATTCTTCTCTCAAGTTCCGGTCCAATCTAAGGAATAAAGCACGAGAATATATCCTTCGTTACCACAAATACATCAACGCCATGGCATTGCATGGCTGGGGCGCACTCGTGCTTTCTTTGGGTTTGGTCGTTTTGCTTATCGACCAAGGACAGTTTTTACGATTCTCAGACGGCGTTGTATCGCACGTGGCCCAGTGGGTTGCGTTTGCGGTGTACACGACATTTACTCTCATCGTGCTTGCCGAGTACAATAGACTCACCATACTTGGGGTGGAAGTGCCCAAGTTTATTGGGATTGGTTCTGGAGCTTCCTTTGTTCTTTTGTCGTTGAGTGGAACCATCGGGGGGTGGATTCTATGGTCTATCGTAGGCGTCGTGTTGTTGACGGCGGGGCACGTGTTTGTGTGGCTTCACACACAGCGTTCTTATCTGTACACGACCTTTACTGGCGTCAAAAAGGGTATTTTTGATGCACCCGATGGACACAACTCCATCCTGGACACCTTTTTGATCTTCCATTCGTGGCTGTGTTTGACACTTGTTTGGGTCACGTATTGGCTTTCTCGAGAAGTGGAAGATTTCATCCACCCGCATTGGATATCCGAAGCCATTTACGCAGGTCTCCTCGTGCTTCATTGGGGTGGTGTTGCACTGATGGTAAATTTTGAATTTATGGATGTAGAACATAGGCGCATGGGTACACAGCACAGGCCCTTGCCTGTACCACGAAGAAGAATAATACATGTATAAATCAAAAACCTGCTTCAAATCATTCCAAAGGATTTATTTAAAAAAACAGAATGTCCTGTGGCGGTGACGTTGAGAAATCGTTCTTTTTCGTTACAGCACGAGGAATGTTGAGGTTGGGGTAGTAATAAGGGCTTGGTGGTTTGAACAATTGAACCAACCCAACGGGGTGTTCGGGTGGGTAATACAGGCTGTACAATTTCAAAGGTTCGGACGCACTGTCGTTGATCACTTCGTGCTCTGTACCTGGAAGAATAAACACGAACCCATCCTCTGGTAAAGTATCCTCTTGTCCATCTCGAATCACACGCCCATACCCTTTCTCAATGCGAATAAATTGAAGTGTCGTGGGATGCGTTTCCATAGGTATGTTTTCTCTGGGCGGAATAGACATCAAAACCAACTGCACGAGACCCGCGTGCGTTGTGTGCACACGACGGTAGGCTTCATTTTCCAGAGTGATCGAGGTCATATTTTCTGGAAGGGCAAACGCCCGTACCGAAGGCATAGCTTCGTGCATGGTTCCCTTTTTTTTTTATTTCCAGCTTGGTTGTGCACGTGTGTCTATTTTGTATGGGTCATTTTTTTTAGCATTGTTCCATTACATAACAAGTTTGCTTCGTGCAAAAATAAAAAAAAAGATATGAATATGAGCACCATCGATTCCGATGTAATCTATATTGCGGTTTCTGTGGTCGTTACTGCGTTGATATTGTGTGCACTCTACATCGCATACAGAATATATAAGAAAAGACAACGGAAGTACGCAGAAATTGGCAAGAAAATCTTGATGGACGAGAGCCCAAAATCTGTGTATGTCATTTCCGACGACGAAGAGTACGAACCGAAACCGTCCATCGTGCGCGAAGGAACAGAAATGGAGACGTTTGACGAAGAAAGCCCATACGACGGAATGGAGTCCAAGCCTTTGGTGGGGTCTCTAGAAGACGCATCGCACGAAGACTGAGTAAAAGGAATACAACAACATTTTACTGTGTAAAAATACATGTTGATCCAAGGGGAGAGTTTTTTTATCTTCGCTTGTACTTCTCGTTTTCGTCGGAAAACTTATTGTATCCGGTCGAGCACCATGAAAATGTAATGCGAAAGGTTTTGGAAAGAATGTTCTTGCACGCAGTGCAGCAACGGTGACTCGTCCCATTTCCCGTCGTGCTTATACTCCCAGGAACACGGTTTTCATTTTCGTACACGTGCCTGCAGCTGCAAATCACACAATGGTCAGGCCTGCAGCTTGGGTTGTGGGCTTTGTGTCTTTCCACGTAAACGTTCAAGGCACATATGTTGTAGATGAATTCACGCAACCGTTTCACCGTGAAGCAATGCACGATGTAGCGCCGGAGCCAACGTTTGTACGAATTCACGATTCCGTTTCGTCCGTGGTAGTTTGGATCGTCCTTGGGCGTGTCTCTCATTCGATTGAACTTGTCGACTAACGTCTCCTCTGTATTCTCGTTGCTAAACAAAAGAGTCCATTTCTTCATTCGATTCTTTCCAACCATGCCCCTTTTGACGTACCTATTTACCGGGAGCTTGTAGGCCTTTTTTGTGAAAAACACACCGCAGCGGCATTGAGTGCGAGTTTTTTTGCATTTCCCGCACGTGCAGTCAGGGCAAATGTACCCAACCGCCGTTCTTCCATTCCAAAAATTTTGATCAAAGTTCCCGCAGTGAATGCACGTGGAATCGTTCAGCACGATGCCAGTCATGGTAAGCTTCTCTTCGGATTCCGGAATGTGTTCTGCGAGCGCCAAGATCAATTGGGGATCTGCCTTTTCCAAGGCGTACGCAAGATCTTGCTCCGAAAGCCTTTGAAGGGATCTGGGCATGTCCCCCCGACCGCGGATGGCATTGATCAAATCGTGGTCCGTGGACGCCGCTTCATTCTCTGTTCCAAACGAGGAATTTGAGGAATCCGAGAATTCAGAAAAAGAAGAAGAAGAAGAAGAAGAAAGAAAATCAGTTTGGATTTCCGAATCAGTTTCTGAACTCGTGCTGGTTTCTTCCAACGAATGTCGCCTCCCGTAGTTCTGTGTGCTTCCCGCGTACTTTGTAGCAAATTTGTGATTCTTGAGTCCCTTGCCCCCTTCTGTATCCCTCGGTTCTTCATTATCCATCGCACACCGGGGTCTTTTCGAACCAACAGTGTGCCTGGGTTCTTTGCGCGGTTTCTTGGTTTTGAAAGGATGCAAGAGTTGGTCCAGAAGATCTCGGCCCGTGTTTATCGTGGTCTTTCTTAGTTCGCGTTTGTCCTGTCGAGAAGAATGGATTTTTTGTTCGTTTTCGCTAATCTCGTTTTCCAACTCAAGCACACGGATCTTTTTTTCGTAACATTTGGACGAAATGGATTCCCATTGTTTCTGAGCTTCGTCCAACTTCCTCTTTGCTTGTGTTTGTTCTTCTGTCATTTTGGAAAAGGCTTGGTCTTCCTCGTGCTTTGTGCTCTTGAGCATTTCGATGGTTTCCTTGGTTCGGTCCAACGAATCTTTTAGTTTTTCTTTCTTTTGCTCCATCTCGGTAAGCGTTTCGGCGATGGACTCGATGGATTTTTCTTCTTTTTCTTCTTCGTCTTCTTCTTCATCGTCTTCGTTGTCGCTGGAGGAATCGGATAAATGCTCCATCATGTCCATGAACTTGGTGAACGCCGCAAGGCGACACGCTCTATTTTTAGCCCTCTGCCTTTCGCTAACCGGGCGCCTTTTTTTGGTTTTCCTTGTAACTCTGGTGCCATTCCTTGAAGCACGTGCGGTGTTTTTGGTCACAGGCGCATTGACACTTTCTGAAGAAGAACTACTGCGGTTTGTGACAATACTCTCTCCAGAAGGAAGCGTGTGCGATGTGGTTGTCGTTATCCGTGTTTTGCACGAAGAAGACTTGGTTCTTTTCTTGCGTTTGGTGGTTGTCGTCATAGTCATCGTGTTTATCTTGGGCTGCGGCTTTCTTGTCTTGGGCTGCGGCTTGCGTGGTGGTTCGTTGATCATACATTCAACGGGGTAGTCCGAACCGAATAAAGGTTCTACTGGCGGGGTTACATTTTCGTCGGGGGCAGCGCAGGGTTCGTTCTGAAAGGGTTCGCCAAACAGTGGTTCATAGATTTCTTCGCACGTAAGAAACTCGGCTTCTGGAAAGGGCAACTGGATTTTTTCGGACATGATTTCCGATAAAGATATGGCCGATTGGTGGAATCGAATACCCATGGCCTGTGCTTCAGAGTGAATGTCTAGATAATTTGGAAGCGGATTTTTTTTGGTGTTTTCTTGCGGTTTAGATTTTTTTCGAGTGTTTGAAGGGTGGTTTTCCGTGCTGGAGAGGAGTGGGGCAACGGGCATATTTTTTTCAGGAAATAGAGAAAAACGGGGCACGAGGAAATAGGACTGTGGGCTGCTGCGGTTGTTCTAGATAAACGGCAAAAAAATCGACGGTTTGGGTGACGTGTAAAATGGATTTTGGGGGCAAAACTAAATTTGAATTGTCGTCCAAATAGGATTTTTTTATGACCGTATACCTGAAATACAAGTGCAAAAGTTCTCTTCGTGTTTGAGGTTGTTTTTTTTTTGGAACAACACATAAAAAGTAAGGGCGCTTTATACGTTGATCTCGAGAACCGGGACTAGATAAAAGCACGAGTGGTCCTTGCAGATGCAATCGCCCTTCTTTGCGCGTGGAGTCCTCACGTGGGCACTGTTTTCCATCGAGAGCACAACGTGGGCATTGCTTTTCTTTTTTGTGGATGCGGGATGGCCCAGTTTTCTTGTTTCCCTCGTGCTAACCATCCATGTTTACGGGATATGGATATACAGCACCCGGCGGCTGATACGAAATTCGGAATATAGATCTCCCGAGACGCCATGGATACCTATTGTGGGTCTTATTCTTTTGGTTGCGACTGCCATCGTGCACAACACAGCCCTCTACGCATCGATCGCCTTGATGGACCCAGACGCTTACATAGGCATTCCAAGCGATTCTATAGCACGATGGAGAGTGCTGTACCTTTCGCTCTACTTGGCCGTGGACACGACGGTGATTGCAGGGAGTGGGGCTGTAAATCCAAACCCAGCGTCCGAGTTGTTGGTTGGATTCATTCCCATGATATTTAATTATCTTCAAGGCGTGTTGTTGTATATCATTATTGGCTGGGGAACCATATTCATGATCCAGCGGTATGGAAAGGACGCTAAAATTA
>SDBT01003624.1_pt1 | contig 26589 bp, 49 predicted proteins | sample 2277101 | NCBI WGS metagenome assembly SDBT01 (sample SAMN10404973, study PRJNA504765) | marine sediment metagenome | isolation source: marine sediment core GS10_PC15, 103 cmbsf | place: Arctic Ocean: Southern Knipovich Ridge | collected 2010 | reverse complement strand
GTTACTCCATATTTAAATATTCCAACAAATGATACAAGAACAACTTTAGAAGTAGATGATTTTGAGTTTAACATGTCACTTCGAGAAGATTGGTTTAATTATACATTTATTGTTTGGGATGGTGCTGGAGCTATAGCTAGAAAAAGACCAGTAGAAAATGGAACATTAGATGCTGACTGTTCTGTTGCAGATAGTGGAGATACTTTTGTAGATATAGAATGTATTGGACAAGATATTACTACTGATGGAAACTATGAATGGAATGTATATGGTTGTGGTATTTCCGAAGTTTGTTCTTATTCTCCTTTTGGAAATTATACATTTACTTTAGACACAACAGATCCATTACTAGATATTGTTTCTCCTACAAATAATACAAATCATTCCATAAATACAATAGATGTAAATTTTACTAGAAGTGATGCTGTAGGATTAGAGAGTTGTTGGTATTCAAATGACACTTATGTTTCAAACACTACTCTTGCAAATTGTGGGAATGTGACAACAGTCGTTTGGAGTGAAGGAAATCACAATGTAACAATCTGGGTTAATGATACTCTAGGACATGAAGTTTCTGATGGAGTTTCCTTTTTAATAGACACGATAAGTCCAGATATAAACATAACTTCTCCAATAAACAACACGAATAGTTCAATAAATACTTTAGATATTTTATTTACTAGAAGTGATGTTAATCTCAAAAGTTGTTGGTATTCAAATGATAGTTATGTGAAAAATACAACTCTCCCTTCTTGTGGAAATGTAACTTCGGTAGTTTGGAGTGAAGGACTGCATAATGTTTCTGTGTGGGCAAATGATACTGCTGGGAATGAGAATGTTTCAAGAATTAGTTTTACAATTGATACAATAAACCCAGCCGTAAATATAACGTCCCCTATCAATTTTGTTAATTATCAAAACATATATCATAATTTAACAATAAATTTTACATCATCAGATACTCACCTTGAATCTTGTTGGGGATCTTGGGATGGTGGGACAACCAATATTAGTTTAACTTGTGGGCAAAATTTATCAACAAACATAACTTCCATAAATAATGATACGTTTTCTTTTTGGGCCAATGATACCTTTGGAAATACTGGAACTATCACTCGAACATGGGCTTGGAAAGTTTTTCAAAGAGTAGCTACTTTCTCGACTTCAACAATGGAAGGAGCAACAGAACCATTTTATCTTAACTTTGAACAAGGAGCAGGAGTTCAAACATCAACAGTTAGTTTAGTTTACAACATCACATTAGATTCCTCGTCTTTTGTTGCTGTAGCAAATAATGTCACGGTATTAAACTCATTCGTGATACCTCTCCAAGATGTAGCTCAACTTGTATATCCTTTTTATTGGAGTATTACGATGTCAGATGGAAGTGTGATAAACACAACAACATATAATCAAACAGTTAATCTTTTAGAAGTTGATGATTGTACTGCATATAGTACTGTGCTTTACAATTATACTGTTTTAGATGAAGAACTAAAAACAAAATTAACAAATACTACAATAGAAATTGAACTTCAATTATGGGATTCTGGAAAAACAAAAAGTGTATTAAATTTTTCAAAAAAGTATGAAGAAACAAATCCTGCAAGAATATGTGTTAATGGAACTAATTTTATTAATGCAAATTATACTGCAACTTCTGTTGTAAAATATTCTTCCAATCATTCTAATATTCCCTATGCAGTAGAATATTATAATATCTTAAACCAAACAATAACCAATACAACAATACCAAAACACATTTCTTTATTTGATCTTAAAGAGGAAGACTCAACTGAATTTCAATTAACATTTAGAGATTCCTCACTAGCACTAGCTCCAAATATTTTAGTATTATTATATCGTCAGTATATTGCTGATAATGATTTCAAAATTGTAGAAGCCCCATTAACAGATACAAATGGCCAAACAGTCTTGCACCTTGTTAGAAATGATGTTGTATATAATCTTATCTTTGTAGACTCGTCTGGAAAAATACTTACAACCATTGATAAAATAATTGCATTTTGTGAAGACTTTACAATTGGACAATGTACTCTTAATTTAAATGCACTAAGTGATTCAGATACGGTTTATGATTATACCGATGACTTAGGAGTAACTTATACAAATCCAGTATATTCTAATGTAACGAAACTAGTTTCATTTAATTTTCTTTCAACTGATCTTTCTGTAAAAACTGTAAAAACAATTATAGTTAGAAATAACCAATTTGGAAATAGAACAGTATGTGAAAATTCATTAACATCAACTTCTGGAACTGTTACTTGTAATGTTTCCAGTGTTATTGAAACTGATAGATTTTTATTTATAGACATTTACGTAGACGGTGATCTTAAAACCCAATCAACAATAGATTTAGAAGCTAGTGATACTGGAACTTTTGGAATAGTTAATGGAGCTTTCTTTGGATTCTTATTATTATTGTTTTTAATATCAATGTTTGCACACGATAAACAGGCATTAATTCTTTGTGTTATATTTGGATGGGCTGTAATTGTAGCAATAGGTGCTGTTAATGGATCTTTAATTGGTGCATTGTCTGGTGGAATTTGGTTAATAGTTACAGGAATAATATTCATTATGAGAATAAAGAAGGAGGAAGTCGGCTAAATGGATTTAAAAAGTATATTTATTAATATGGGAATTTTATCTTTACTTATATTTGGATTAATGGCATTTATATTTATTACACAAAGTGACAATAATGTTTCTTTATCTATAATGAATAATACATTAATCAATGAATCTTATGGTTTCTTGTCTTCAAATCTAACTGGTGTACAATCACAATCGCAGACATCATTAGATGTATTTCAAAATATAACTCCTAATGAAAATTTAGGAGTGTGGCAGGTTACTCCAATTGTATCTCCAGCAAGAACTATAAGAACTATGACAATTGGATTATGGAATATCATTGTTAAATTGCCAACAACAATATTAGGAGTTAGTCCTATTGTTGCAAATTTAATTAATGGATTTTTGATAATTTTATTAATCATTGGAATATGGGCTTTGTGGAAGGGGGTGATTTCTCAATAATGGTAGACTATCCAGACTTATCTAGCTTATCAGATAATCCAAATATTGGAGATTTTCTTTCATTACCAAATGCTTCATACCCTTTTTTTTGGGCTTGGATAATTGGTGGACTATGGTTAATAATAACTTTTAGTCTTTACTTTGGTGAGAAAGAAAAGAAAATTTCTGAATCATTACTTGCTTCAATGGCTGTTTCTTGTTTTGCTATCATAGTCGTTTCTGTATTAGGAAGTATAGTTGGATTTATCTCATTAGAAATAATGGTTTATATTTTAGTTTTTAGTATTGGAATAATCGCTGTTTGGTTATTCACTACTAAGAGAAGTTAACTTAATTAAAAATAAAAGAGGATAAGTTAACTTGTATTTATAAAGCATATACTTGTTATTTTTTTACAAGGAGGTTATGAAATATATGGCTAAAGGTTCAGGTGGAATGGGTGGAATGAAGACTGTTCTGGCATGGACAATTGGAGTGGCTGTAATAGCACTTGTGCTATTGATCATGCTTATCCTCTTTGGTAACTTGTCAGGTAACGTTGGATTCAGTTCTGGCTCACAAGGCTACAATGATACCCAAAATCTTATCCTTAACTATACTAAATCAGCCACTAATGTTGGTGCTCAATTTCCAGTAGTTGGTACAATAATTGGTGTTGCGCTATTACTTTTGATTTTGATAGGAGTTTTAGTGTTTGCTATTAGTAGGTTAAGTAAAGTGTCAAGTGGTAGCAATGCTTCATTTGGTTAACTCCAAGTGAATAAGTAAATTATTATTTATTTTTTATTTTTAACGAAAAACGAGGTGGCTCAAAGGCCACCATCATAGTATAAGTAAAAACAGAGAAAACAAAAAAACATGGCAAAAAGTTCGGGTGGATTGAATGGTATGAAAACCGTCTTAGCTTGGACCATGGGAGTTGCAGTTATTGCTTTAGTTCTATTAATCATGCTTATTCTGTTTGGAAATCTTTTAGGCAATACAGGAATTCGACAAGATACATCTAGCTTTGAGAATCAAACAATAAATCTATCTGCTACTGGTAATACTCCAGCTGGAGCATCTGGTAGAATTGATGGAAGCTTAGCTAATGTTGTAATTACAAATGTTTCAAATGGATCGTATATTCTCACAACTGGGAATTATACGATAGTAGGAGTAGTCATTAATGCCAGTGTGGCAAGTGCATTTAATGACAAGAATGTCAATGTTACATATGATGTATCATACGATTCACAAGTTGAAATTCAGTCAGCTGATTTAATCAGAAATTATACTCTTGGAGCTACAAATACAAGCGCACAATTTCCCGTCGTGGGAACTATCATAGGAGTTGCATTGTTGTTAGCAATCCTTATAGGAGTATTAGTATTCGCTATTACTAAACTTGGTGGAATATCTGGAGCAAGTGGAAGTTTCGGTGGTTCTGGTGGATCAAGTAAGTTTGGTGGAAGTGGTAGTGCTAGTGTAGCTTAATTTTTTTTATTTTATTCTTTACCAAAAATTAGTTAAGTAATAAATTTCTTATATTATTGTATCTCCATCGATACCTTTTTTGATTTTTCTTTTCAAAAAAGAGGTTAGTGGTTTAGTCAGCCCGAGTAAAACTCACGTGCCGAATGACTACATCTCAAAAAAATCTCCAATCAATTTCTTAAATAAAAAATATAATCCTATTGCTCCTAGCCCTGCGATTGTTCCGAGAATTGTTCCTTGGCTCATTTTTCCTCTGGTATTTTCATAAAGCAGAACCAGTAGGTCCTAGTCCCTTTTGTCTTTAATGTTTTTGGACCAGCTGTTATATTCATAAACAAAGGTTCTTGGTTTATCTGCCGTAAAACTTTTTTATAAGGAATTTCCATATCATTCCACTTAAAAACCAAAACTCCATAATCTTCAAGAACCCTCCAACATTCATTAAATCCTCTTTTTATTGTGTCTGGCCATGTTTCGGGATTAAGTCCCCCAAACTTCTTTTTCATTATGGAAGTATCTGTAAAAGTTAAAGAATGTGGAGGGTCCCAAACCACAAGCTTAAATGATTTATCAGAAAATTCTAACTTCCTAAAGTCCATAACAACATCTGGATTAACTTCAAAATTAGGTCTATCTTTTATTAACCCTTTTCCTTCCTTTCTAGTGTCTATGTATAGAGCATTTGGATGATTTTTATTAAACCACATCATACGACCACCACAACAAGCATCTAATATGAATTTATTTTCTTCTTTCATTTTAAGATCACCAACATACTTGGGAAATTCGCAGGTTTATCTGTGAATTTTAATCTCCTACTAAACCAAAGTATCTCTGCATCTGCTTCTACTAGCTTAGCAAACCATCTTGTAGAAGTATCAACTCTCAATAACATTACAATCATTTTTCCTTTCTTATTCTCTTCAATAGCTTTTTCTACCCACTTTAAAGGACTAGAATAAGGTGGATTAACATAAGTTCTATCTTTCCAATCAATATCTAATCCATCTAAAACCCTCGCATTAAGAGGGCAAGGATCAAACCAATTATTAAAAATAATTCTTATCCACTCTGGTGTTGCATAATTATCTGTCATCTTCTAAACCTCAAAGGAGATAATGGAACTCTCAGTTGTAGTGACTATTGTTCCAGCGATGATTCAGTTGTGCAAATAAAAAAAGGTTGGTATTTGCAGAGAACTTATTGCATCTAGGGAAATAGAGATTCCTAACACAACCTACACTACTTGCTTCTCCTTTGAGTATTATTTTCTTTTCCATGTTTTCATCATTATTTTACTACGTTCTTTAAATGTAAGATGATTTTTTCTCCATTGTAATATATCAAAACACTTTGGGTGAACTGCTAAACCATGCCAGTAACTTACAGTTGTCATAAGTTCTCCACAATATTTGCATTTCATTTAAACATTTCCATCTTGTCTTTAGCATTAGCAACATCAAGTATTACTTCAACTCCACCAGTTTTTCTAACTTTCTCTCTAACTAAAGATAATCTTTTTAATGCACGACCTAACCATTTACTATTAACATATAACTCTTCTTTATCCCCAACACCAATAAATTCCCTAAACATATTTGTTAATTTAGTAGTAGCTATAAAATTCATAGAATCTTGTCTAGATACAAAATCAAATAGCTGAACATCTTTACTTTCTACAAAATCTTCAATCTTTTTATCCTGAACCATCTTCTTAATTATTACCAAAAAATCATCAAAAGAATCTAAAAATCTTGCTATTACCAATAGTGGAAAAGTTAGCTCAAAATGCCTCCCATCTATCCCAATTTTATCAATTTTCTCAAAAAAGATGTAGTTAGGTGTAGTATGTGTAGTTTGTGTTGTGTATGTAGTGTGTGTAGTATTATTGCTGGAATAACGGTCTAAAACGTAGTTATTCCACCCTTTTTCGATATTTTTTTGATACACAAACTGCACTAAACTACATTCTATACATAGCAACCTTTTTTTTAGTGTAGTTATTTGCTCATCATTTTGGAAGTTTTCTATGAGTTTTGTTATCTCTGGTTTATTGCTTTTTTCTAGGATAATTTTGATACATCTATCCCCTAAAACTTCTTCCATTCCCCAGATGTTAGCTAGACATATTGACGTATATACCTCAAATTCTTCCACAGCATACCCTTCTTTCAATTTTTTCATTCTTTTAATCTTTTGACCTTTCTTATATGCAGAATTCAGTAACTCCCTTAATGATTGCTTGTCTTGGTTGTTTACTTGTTCAAACTCATCAATACACATTGTGCTTCCTTTTGCAGTTCTAAATAACACTGATTCACTCATAGAACCTAGCAATTCCCCATTTTTACTTAGAACTGCAACAAGTCGTAGAATTCTAGTTTTTCCACTCCCTTTCATAGCATTAAAAAATAAATAAGGGAATGTTTCAAATTCATCATGCATATATGTTCCAATTATCCAGTTTGCTACAATAGGGTAGAATTCTTCTTTTAAGTCGCAGAACTTTTTTAGAACTATGACTAATTCATCATAGATTTTTGCAAGTTCTTCTTTTGTTTCTTCTTCACTCAATATATTTTCTTTTGGTGATTCTTTTTCTTTCTCTTGTAAATAGTAATCCATTGCATTGTTATATGTTGCAGTCCTATAATCTTCAACAGCAGAACTCCACTTTTTGTAGTTCTCCATTTCTTTGTAAATAGTTTTTCTTCCTTTTCCTGCTCTAATCATAGCAAGGACCCTTCTATACTCTAATCCACTTCCAGAAGTATCTTTTCCATTGGAAATTGAGGGGTTGGTTATTTGTTCTTCTCTTAAATATGGCCCAATCAATTCTGCAATGGTTTCTTTTGGGATTGTTATAATCTCGCTATCATTGATTATTTGATATTTCTTCCCATTTGGGTGAATACAACCAGCACCAACAACTTGATAATTTTTTGCTCTCAACTCTCCAAGATCATTAATTAAAACATGATTAGTTTCATAATCGGAAAGAAAATAAAAGTGCATCCCACCTCCACCAGTTTGAACTGTGAATGTGGGAAGAAGTTTCTTTAGCTCTACTGCAAGTTTAGGATCATCAATATCCAAGATTCTTAAATTTCCATATCCTCCAATCACTCCATAGTTCCCTCCTTGTTCTATATGATTTGTGAGTTTTAAATCTCTGTACTCATAACCTTTATTTTGCCAATCTTTTTCAAATGGAACTTTGTCTTTGGCTTTTAACTTGCAGAACCTAAATTCTATTTTTTTAAGTTGTTTTGGAATCTCCATAAACCTCTCCTTCAAAATACTTTTTTGAAAACCTTTCTGCTACTCCTCTTAATCTCATTCTCTGGTTTAAATCTAATGACCTAAAAACATAAGCAAATAAGATTTTTTCATAAATATCATGGCATTTTTTACAAAGCATCTTTCTCCCATACTTATCTGCTCGTTGTTTTCTCAATCTTCTTGTTGGCTCATCAAACATATAACAAGGGACATTATGGCTTTCTTGTAATTCATCAAATTCTTTATTACATTTTGCACATTTCATTTTTCTACTTTTATATCAGCATCTTCAATATTTATAATTTCGATTAATTTGTAAGAATTAGTTTTAAAGTCTAAGATTTCAAGATAAGTATCATCACAATTTGTGATAGTTCCTTCATATCTAAATCCATTATGTAAGAAAACTTTAGCAACTTTTCCTATGCTATTTTTAAGTCTCTCAATAATTATCTCACTCATTGTAAATATTAATTATTTTTAATTCTTTTAAATAGTAGTGTTAACTACTAAATAACAACACTAAATAGAAGGTTTTATAAGTAGTAAAAACCACTATACACTATGGAAAAAGCTATAAAAATGTCAGAAGAAACATGGAAACAATTAACAAAATATAAGTATGATCTTGGAGCAAAATCTCTTGATGAGGTTATCCAAGCTTTAATAAAAATTTCAACAGAAGTTAAAATTGCTAATCAAATAAACAAGAAAAAATGACAAAAGAAGAAATATGTGAAAATTGTGGGAAAGAAGTTTTTCAAAAAGATTGGCATTGGAATAGCTTAGAAAACAGATGGAGATGCAAAAAGTTCAAACCTTCCCAAGGGATGACACAGGAAGTGCCTCAAAATCATAGTCCTCAGAAAACTAAGTATTCTGAAAAGGATAACTCGTTTTATCATACTGAGGATAAAGGGCCAGAAGGGGTAAGTAAAAATAGTTCTTCTGGCTCGGATGATGAAATTGAAATATTAAATAAAAAAATAAATAAATGTGTAAATGACTATGTTTGGGAGAAATATAAAATATGGCTACCGTAAAAGATGATGAATGTGAATGTGCAACTTGGTTGATACATGGAAATTGTAGGCATGTTAGAAGGAGAATTAAACCAATAATATTCAAAAAAAAGGAAGATGATGAAAGTTTGAGTGATAAAGAATTTAATTTTGAAGCAAAAGGTGCATACACTCATCAAGGAAGATATTTTGCAAAAGATGTTAAAGAATTTATTAAGAAGTTGAAAGAAGCAACTGCAGATGGACATAATTATATAGATTTGGGAGGGTCAATTTTCTTTAAAGAAACGGTTATTGACAAACTCGCAGGGAAGGAACTTACAAAATGACAAAAGAAGAAAGTTTGAGTGATAAAATACAAGGATTAAAAGGGGATGATTTAGCTAATTGGTATAAAGAACATGAGAAATTCATAGATAATTTAAGTTCAATGGAGATTTGTAATGAAAATCATAATTGTAATGAATTTGTTATTGAAAAATTAAAAGAAAAGATTACAAAAGATGTCAAAGAAGCTGTGAAGAAGTTGAAAGAGGAAATTGTAATAATCCCTTCGCAATGGGCAGGAGCAGTATTTAGTAAAATTAACAAAATCTTTGGGAGCAAACTTATAGAATGAAAGATGATGAAAGTTTGAGTGATAAAATAGTAAAAGAAGAATGGGTAGATAATGGAGACCATCATCTTTATAATGATTTTATTTATGCCAAAGATGTCAAAGAAGCTGTGAAGAAGTTGAAAGAATCAAGACATTGTAGTTGTGGATGTTGTGGAAGAAATAATTGGTGGATTGATAAAATCTTTGGGAAGAAATTAACATGACAGATGATGAAAGTTTGAGTGGGAAGATTAAAGGTGTAATGCCTGATTTAGATAGTTATACTGGATATATTTGGACAAAAGATGTCAAAGAATTTGTGAAGAAGTTGAAAGAGGAGTTTTTTAAGAAACATAGATGGATTGATCATGATTTAATTGATAAAATCTTTGGGAGCAAATTAATATGAAAGAAGAAACTTTGGGAGATAAAATAATGAAAAAAGTTAAGATTTTAAGTTGGCTTCATTTAGGATTAGGATTATGTATTGGTTTATTAATAGGAGCTTTAATATGGTGAAAGAAACTAATTTAAGTGAAGGGAAAATCCAATTAAAAGATATTGCTAATGAAAAATATTACTACAGATCCACAGATGTCAAAGAATTTGTGAAGAAGTTGAAAGATGAGTTTTGGTGTGAATATGAGAAAAAGAAAATTGACAAAATCTTTGGGAAGAAATTAACATGACAGATGATGAAAGTTTGAGTGATAAAAGAACACAAGCTCCAGTTGCAAATCAAAAAGGAGAATATCTTTTCAGCAAAGATTATTGGTATCCGGAAAAAGATGTCAAAGAAGCTGTGAAGAAGTTGAAAGAGGATTTATGTGAACAAATAATGATGGATTGTGGAAGTGAAGAATGTGGTACTTGTAATAATTGTAAGAAGATTGATAAAATCTTTGGGAGCAAACTTATAGAATGAAAGATGATGAAAGTTTGAGTGGGAAGACATGGGAAACTACTGATGAAGGTCTTAATGTTATTCTGTCCAAAGATGTCAAAGAATTTGTGAGAGAAGAGTTTGTGTTATTATTACAAGTTAGAGATGGACATATTAGTTGGTTTAAGTTTTTTGAAGAAAGGGATAAACTCGCAGGGAAGGATTTGATATGATAAATCATAGTCAGACAGAATTAAATTCAGAAGAGAATTGGCTCAGCCTCTTTCAAAGACTGACTCTGCCACCAATAAAATGAATAACGAAAAACTAATAGAAAAGGTTTTGAAGAAAATAGAAAAAGAAGAAAAAGGTTTTTGGAACGGAAATATTCCTACAATAGTTAAAAAAGCAATCTCCCTAACTATCGCCAAAAAAGATGCACAAAAGGATTTGTTTGTGAAGAAGTTGAAGTATCCTAAAGAAGATATGATTTTAACTGTAGGAAGTTTTCATAAAGAAATTGACAAACTAAACAAGGAGGTTTTTGGGGATGAATGAAAAAATAAAACACTTTGAAAAAATGGGTTATCAAGTAGTTGGAATTACAGTAGATGATTCTTGGAATATAGAGTTTATTTGTGAAGAACCAGAAAACAAAAAACAGGAGGATGAAAAATAAATATGAAAGAACATAAACAAATATTTGTGATAATGTATTGTAAATTGTGTAGTGAAGAAACAGGTAGTTGGGGAAGAGCTTACAAAGTTGAAAGACAGTTTATATCCCACACAAACGACCCAAACAAGTTTATATGTGGGAGTTGTGGTTGCTCAATTAGACTTACAGAAAAAGAACTTAAAAATGCTCAATTAAATAGCGAAAGCGGGAGAATATAAAATGGCATATAAAGAAGTTAGTGATCCATCTGTATGGACTTATGAAAATGATGGAGATTTCATTGAAGGTGTACTGATTAATAAACAACCAGATGTTGGACCAAACAACTCTTGGATGTACACTATTGAAACATCCGAAGGTGTAAAAAATGTCTGGGGAGCAACTCTTCTTGATTCAAGAATGGTTGCTGTTAAGATTGGAGAAAAGTTGAAGATAACTTATAAGGGTCTTGGCGAAGCTAAAAGTGGGCATAGTCCACCAAAGATTTTCAAAGTTGAAGTAGATAAAGAATAAATTATTATGGAGAGGTTAGAGATTGCCGTCCCTGCCTCTCCAATTTTATATTCACAAAATTAAACAGGAGGTAAAAATGACAGAGATAAAACTAGGCGATAAAGTTCGATGCACACTTTCAGGTTTTGTTGGGATAGCTGTTGCAAAGACTGAATTCATTAATGGCTGTATTCAATGGAGTGTTTTACCAAAGGTGGATAAGGGAAATAAACCAGTAGAAGAAGTAGGAATTGATGAAAAAAGTTTGGAAGTTGTAATACCACCAAAAAAACTAATTAAGAAAGAACGTACTGGTGGCCCAATGACTCGTGGTTTAAAACAAAGGGGGTATTAATGGAAACTAAACAAAAATGGCTGATTGTGACATTAGTAACTGCTACTTTGCTTTTAATTACAATTGGTTTTACAATAGGATATTTTATAACAGATAAAGGATGTTCAAGTAACCCATTAGTTTATGGAATAAAAATAATGAACGAAGCAAATGAAGATTATTTTACTTGTTCCTGCACATCACTTAATGATTTCAGTAAGTCCTTTTACTTTGATGAGGAAGGTATGAAAGAAAGTATTATGATGAATCCGTAAAATCATAAACATTTTCTTCTTCATTTTTTAAATGTCTTAGTAATGGAGTTTCCATTAAAAGCCCAATCAATGCTATGACAAGTCCAAAAATAGTAGCTATAACTTTTGTTGCAAGAGAAAAACTTTCAATAGTAAGAACAAAGGTTATGCAAATTAATCCAATCATAGCAACCCCAACACCTTTTTTTTTAACAAAAAGAAGATGAAAGAGATCAATTATACCTGAAAATGCTTTCACCATGTTTTAGGTTTAAGTGGATTCCACTTTGGTTTCATACCAAAATTAGAAGGCATGTTATAATTTCCACCACCTGCTGGGTTTGTTACAATGGCTTTAGTTATAAGGTGTTGTTGTTCTGAACCACCCAATGCTCTTCTATAACAACTTTCTACAACATGGAGAAGATTTATGATAATCAAGGCATATTTGCTTTCTTTGAACTTTGTATCCATGCCCATTTTTTCATAGTTAGAATACATAAACTTATTTAATTCATTTCCTAAATCACCCATTATTTCATTTATTCTATCTTCTGTATATCTTGATAAAAAAGTTTCTTTTGTTATGTAAGTTGACATGATTCTCATTAGCTCTGCCACACCATAATCATTCAAAGGTTTCTTTCCTTCATCAACAACTTGAATGTACTTGTAACCTTGATCAGCTAGTTTTATCTTGTTCAACTTTTCAAGAATTCTTTTACTATCTACTTCAAGAACATCCACATAATCTCCCTTTGAATTTTCTATTTTAACTAAAACTTCCTTTGCTGTTTCTGTTCCTTTTTTAGCTGGTTTTACTTCTTGAACATAATATTTAATTTTTGTCTTTGGATCTTGCTTAACTATTGCTAAAACATTCTTTGTAGGATCTGCAAAGTAAGCTCCATTCTCATTAAATTTTACTTGATCTCCTTTTAGGAAATGTTCAACTCTTTCCAATATTTTATCAGTTTCAAGTTTATAATGGATTACATCTTGTTCTCCAACAGGATCTTGAAAACCTAAATTTGCCAAAGAACCAGATAACTCTGCATTTTTGTTTTTTAAGATTTGATTTTCAAAACCAAGCTGTTCTGAATCTAATGCTGGAAAATTCTCATCTACCATTTTATTTTTTCTTTGCCCTCTTCTTCTTTACTTTCTTATCTTTCTTGCCAGAGAGTAGCTGAATATTCACTTTCTTTTTTGGTGTCTTCTTATCTTCGAGGAAGATTACCTTTTCAACTTTCTCTTCTTTTTCTTCTTCTTTGATTTCTTCTTCTTTAATTTTCCCTTCTCCAAATGTTATTACAACTTCGTTATCATTATCATCTCTAACTTTAAATCTTTTTACTTCAAGTTTCTTACCATCTAAATCAAATATGTTTTCTTTATCTCCATCCAAAACCTTTTGAGCATCTACTATTAATTTTTTTTCACTAGATTTGGATTTAAGTTTAAATATTACAGAACCAAAAAACAATCCAATTACAGCTGATAAAGGAACAACTATTATGAACCATAGTGGATTTAAATCCATTTTAAGATGCAGGTACAACTCCTGAATTAATATTTTGAGCTATCTGAACTGATTTTCCTAGGGAATCTGCTATTTCACCCAATTTAGTCAATAATGGTGGAATTTCTTTTATCAATGTACCAATTCTTGATATTAAGAATCCACATCCAGCAACCATTATAAAAGCAATAATAATAAAAGAGATTAGGTGAGAATATTCTTTCCACCATTTAACAGCTTTATCTGAATAATTCCTTTTTATTATTTCCCTTAAATTTGTAAAAGCATATCTAGTATCTCTATGATCATAATCTGCCATGGCTAATGTGTTATGTGCCGGGTCTGTTGATAAATCAAAATTAACCCATTCTCCATTAGGAGATATAGAATACCAGTATTCATCCTTGCCCATTGATCTTGTTGGCCTAGCAATGTAAATTTTTCTTGTCTTTAGGAAATATAAACTTATGTTTGAATCTGGTATGAATAATTCTTTTGCAGTATCTATTGCTACACGTGTTAGTTTACCATTTATATTTAAGAAAATTGGAATCTTATTCTTAAAAGATACTTTCTTTGCTTTTTTTGAATAGTAAAGAAATCCTAAACCACCAAACACAACTGCTACAAGAACAAAGATAAATATAACTAAAGCACCAATACCTAATCTCCCAAAGTTAATAGTACCAATATCCACCCCAAGATTCTCTAAAAAACCCATGAATGATAAAACAGTTTTACCTTTATAAATCTTACTTTAAGTTAACTTAATTGCTTCAAATCCTCTTCAGTTATGTTGAAGAACTGTAACCATCTATCAATCATAAAATCAAATAATGCAGGAGAATTCTCTGCTAAGACATTACTATTATTTCTATAATCCTTAACCCACTTCACAGCTTCTGCTTTTAGTTCATCTTCTCTCACTCCTCTGATTTCATTCTTTCCATTAACAAAAGCTGTTGCAATATCTTTTAATGTTTTTAATTTCATTTTTTGTGCCTCTTTCTATCATGTTTTTTCTTGCTTGGAACACACTCTTTACAAATTTCACAATAATACATTCTTTTATTTTTTGGCAAATCCATCTTTGTTAATTTTGTCATTTCCCTCTCCTCTTCTTTATTTCCATTAGTTCTTTATGCTTTTTTGATCTAATGTGTGCTTCAAGAAGGCTCTTAGCATGTTTTTCACTTATACCTTTAATTCTTGCTCCACAATCACATTCTACATAAATTTCATCTGTCATTCTTTTTTCTCCTAGCTAAAATGTCTGTAATCATAAAAACAATTGTAGCAAACATCATTCCATATCCAAAGCCCATTAATCCATTTGCCTCTATCATTCCCTCTCACTCTCCTTGCTATTCCCTAATTTCTTCTCTCCGGTTACTAACCGAATAAAGATTCTGATTTGTTCTAAGAATGGTTTTCCATGGCTCACCTTAAATGCTTCCTTTACTTTTTCTACTCTTGGGTTCATTTTTGCTCCTTCCAATACTTCACAATCCAAAGTATCATTGCACCAGTTGTAGCTCCACTAAGCCAAATACCCATGATGCTTGGAGATATTATTGCAAAAAGGAAAGAGTAAAGTATTGTTAAATCTAAACAAATGAGGATTTTAAGTGATTCTTCCATCTTATTTTTTATCCTCCTTTTGTTTTCTCTTTCTACTCATATTCCAAATGAGTACTCCTACGATTATAAACGAAAAAGGTATTACATAAACTCTTATCCATGTTTCCATTGCTATATTAAAATTCATTCTTTCTTTCCCCCCTTCTCCTTGTTTTCTTCTTTATCATCTTTCTTAGTTAATCTCTTTCTCATTGCATTGAGCTGATCATTGAGGATTATCAAGAGTTTGACTACAATGAATCCTAGTACAAGGATGAGTATTACCACAACACCCACGTTGATTATTGTTTGGAAGTTCATTTTATTCTTTAGCCTCCTTTTGTTTTTTCCGTATTAATCTATAAATTATGTGTGAACACTTTCTACATAAGTCTACTTTTGGTAGGTTAAAAATATCAAAACGAAGGAGAGTGATCCTTGATTCATAAGTTATATCCTTTTTACATATATCACAAGTTACTTGTTTAGTCCTCATTTTCCCTTCTCCTTATTTAAAAAAGAAACAGAGGGTGGTGATTCCCTCTCTTTAATAAAATTCATTGTAGAGATGAGTTTCTTCATCTCTTCAGCATCCAAAGAAACATATTCCTTTGGCTTCAACCTTTGTATTAAATTCTTTAATCCCATAACTATTATACGATTAAGGGGTATATAAATGTATGTTTTTGGGGTTGTTACCTAACAGGGGTGTCTTTGGCCGTTCCTTCTCATATACTCATATCTTGCTTCTTGCATCCAAAATCTGAGGCTTAATTGCATTCCTATAAGGCAAAGTATGAGCCATGTAACTTTCATTTGTGGTTCGACTTCAATAGCCTTAATTATGAAAACAATAAAGAACCAACCAGCAATTGACAACATCCAACAGTTAAATAGACAGCTTAATGCTCTTAAGATTTCCTTTGTTTTTTGTTTCATTCTAATCATCTCCTTTCATCCAAATAGCTCCTCATATTTACCTAGTGCTTCCTTGGGTTCTGAATGTAAGTAGATTGAAGTGGTGGAAACATTAGAGTGGCCAAGGAAGAACCTTACTGTTTGAATATCTAGTCCACTCTTTAAGCATTGAGTTGCGAATCCGTGTCTTAATGAATGGAAGTGAGCATTGGGCTTTACTTTCAATATCCCTGCTCTTTTACAAGCTGTTTTGAAAGCTCTCTGCAAACTCCTATCTGTTATACTAATAGGGATGTACTTTAATAGTTCCTTTCTAAAACTCTTTGGCAATGGCACAATCCTATCCTTACCACCCTTCCCATTTTGAATTAATATCCTTTTTTCTTTAATATCAATGTTGTGAGGTTTCAGATTGATTACTTCTGATATTCTAAGGCCAGATGCAAAAGCTAAGAGAAATGCAACCCGGTGGTGTTTCTTCCTTGTGTTCTTCATCAATCTCTTGAACTCATCAAGGGTTATTGCTATTGGCAGTTTCTTTGGCATTTTTATTTTTTACTCTTCTTCTTTCCTTTTTTAGCTTCTTTTATTCTAGCTAAAGCATTTTGTTCTTGCCTTATTATTTCTTTCTCTTCTTTTGTTAGTTTCTTTTTATGTGGCATTTTTTATATACCTTCTTTGGTGTATGATTTATATCACATATTACGACGTTTAGGAACGAAGTAGATTATATAAACCTGCCGTAAACTCTACATTAAACGGCAGTATATCTATTCTCCTTTTGTTGCTGGACTTTGTCTTGAGAAGTAGAGGACTTTTTGTCCCCCTTTTCTAACCACAAATCTTGTTCCCTCTTAACTGTAAACGGGTTTTCATGTTTTACTAAGATCTCACAATTACATGGATGATTAAAGCATCTACCACAAACCTCTCCGTCAATAACTGCACTAATTCTACTTTTTCTTGAAGTTAATTCGCCATCTTTTATTTTGTGGAAAAAATCTCTTTCCCTTGAATCCATGTATTCATAAACCTTATGCCAACAAAGTTGTATATCTTTTTTCATTTTCTTTGTTTCTTTATCTCCATATATTCCACAACCCCATAAATCAAATGCTTCATCAAAACCACATATCTGTATTGCATTAAGATTATTTTCTGCACTACTTGATGGGGTAAAGATATGACCTATTTCTTTTCTCTTTCCTTTTTCATCAATCCCAATTATGTTAATCTTCTCTTTTGTTTTTAGTTCAAATTCAATTTTCATTTTTACCTCCTTGTTTAAATTTATTTATCATTCATTGTTTATTCCTTCTCTTCCTTCTTGCAACCTCTATCTTATGAGCCTTCTTCTTTTTCAGATATTCTGCTGGGGTCATTACATTGTCTGTGTATTTCTTTTGCTTAACTTGTTTATCCATGCTCTTTTAATCATACAACTCATCTAAATATTCAGCTATCCAATCATCAATCCCATATAGACATTGGGTTTGTTTAACTGGATTCATTATACCATCAACCTCTCCATCATCCCAAAAATCAAATAGATGTAATATTTCATGTAATGCTATATCAAAACAATTAGAAAAGTCTGCATTAGGGAAACTGTTTGTATAAAAATATAATTCCCCAGAGGTTATTGTATTGCCATATATTACTGGCGAGGCTTCTGCTAAGGTATAGTAAAAATCACCAACTTTAGAAGAGTCTTGAGGAAGACAATAAATATCTATATCTCCATTACTTTCTACTTCCTTGAATGTAATGCTTGTAGTAGACTCATCAATTGAATCAAAGCCACCTTTGATTAATCTTTCTACAGAGCCAATGCATTTGTGAACTCCATTCTTACTAGGAACTTCTATGAAGGAATATGTTATTGGCATGTGATCCCAAGTGGGCCATGTAGACTCCTCATATAAGTCTGAAAGAAATAGCTCCTCACATTCAGAAACAATCCTTCTATTATTTAATACACCAGAAACAAACAAGGCTATGACTGCTAGACCAAGTACTATTGTTGCAAGGATCCATGAGCCACACTCTCTCCCTCTCTTTTTTATTTTTTTTTGTCCCTTCTTACTATTAGGTAAAATACTATATGACGTGCCGACACCGTCATGTTGCTTTTTTGGTTTTTTCATTTTTTAGTTTGTCTCCGTCACTGCCATCTTCTTCATAAGTTTCTTCATTACTAAACTGAACTATTCTTTGCACTTCTCTTTGAGCAACTGGTTTAGCTCCCCACTTTAAAAACATTTTTTCAAAGCTAGATGTTTTAATTGTCAAATTATGATAAAGTTCATTTATTAAAGCATCTCTTTGCCCTTTCCATCTCTTTGCTAGATTACTAACTATCCTTTTTTTAAATGCCATGGCTTTTTTACTTCTGTAATCTTGTTCATCTACAGTATATACATTTCCAAAAGAACAAGGAGGGTAAGGGCTTTTAGGTTTTGAATAATCATAAAACTTTTTACCCATTAAATAGAGATACTTCTTAGATGTCTTTGGAAAAATAATATAACTTCCTCTAGATCCATCTCTAGAAAAATAAACATGAATTAAACATCTGCATCTCCATAAGGCAAAGTATTTATCTAAATCAAAAAAAGATGGAATAACAATTATCACATAAAGATTTCTTTGACTCATCTCTGTAGCAACTCCAATCAACGATCTATTTACTTCTGTTAAAGAAGCTCTAGAGTTTGCTGAACTATATGCTTCATCTAAAATTATACAAGTGTTCTTTGGAGAACCTTTTAATCTTGCTATAAATTGATCTGCATTAAAACAAATATTTTCTATGGTAAATTTGTGGTCTAAACTTTTTGCTATCTGTTGAGCTAAAACACTTTTCCCAGATCCTTCTTCACCATCTATTACCATAACATAATCCCTATCTCTTTTTGTTACAGCATTCTTTATTTTCTTTATTTCTGGTTTTAACATATTATCAACATAGAATTCTTTTTCCATTAGATTAATCCTTCTGCCTCTCTTCTACCCGGCATGAAATATTTTTCTAATCTTTTTAATAATTCAATCATTATTTGATTAATTCTTTTCTCCTTATCAGAACTATAGATATGAATATATTGTTGATTACCAGATTTAACAATTGTTTTTTTTTCTAGGCAAAAATTTAATATTTCTGTTTCTAATTCCTTTAATGAGTTATCTTCCTTTTCTTTTTCTTTTCTCTTCTTTTTTTTATTTTCTTCAAATAGTGGAACAGCATTAATATAAAATGATTGCATAAGATTAATATGGGAATCTTGTTTTTCTACGGAATTTATTATGGAAAAAGAATTAAGAGATCTTATCTGTTGAAGGATTGTATCAAGCCTTTTTAGTGTTGCAATAGCCATATTAAATGGTGCTTCTTCTTGCCTCACATAATCCTCGCCCATATTTTTTTTAAGTTAACTTACTTTTTAAATATGCCGAATTGAATAAAGTTTTATAAAGTTCTGTTATTATGTAGCATTGTATAAACATTAAAAGATGGCGACTCAACAATTTGGAACTATTTTTTTAGCACCCGGCGAAACAATAGGACGTGTTCCACCCGGAGTTAGAGTTGTTAGATTTGCACCCGGGACTACTCCTTCTTCTTTAGTTCCTAGTGTGGATATACGAACAATTATAAGAAGCATTACACCAAGAACTCCCGGTGAAAGAGAAGCAGAAAGATCAAGAGAAAGAGCTTTAGCACGAGAGAGGGAAAGAATAAGACTGGCAGAACAAGCCAGACGTAAAGCAATTCAAGATGCAATAAATGAAGCGAATAGAAGAAAACTATCTATTGCTCAACGGAATAAACTTCTTGCTCAAACAAACAAAGCTTTTCAAGAAGAAGAACAAAGGAAGAGAAGTGGGTTTAAAAAAAAGATAAAAGAATTTGGTGTTGATAGAGATGTGCTTGGTAAACGAATTACAATAATTAAAACCCCAGACAAAATTATTATTTCTACTAGTGGGGCTGTTACAATTGGTAGGACAAAGTATACTGGTAATGCGGTTGTTCCGGGAACAGGTGGAATGACTGCTAATGAATATGCTAGAAAGGTAAAGAGAGATGCTGTTAGTTCTGGTCAAATTAAACAAAAAGATATTGGCCGTACTAAAATAACTTTCACTCCTCAAAAAGATTTATTTATTGAACAAAAAATTATTAGGGTTATTAGAATTAAAGGTAAGGATGTTCAAATAACAAAAACTTTTGTTGTTGATTCTACTGGAAGAATAGTTAGAAAAGCTACACCAGAAGAAGAAGAAATAGCTAGGAAATCTCAAAAAAAAGTTAGTCTTCCTTCTGATATAATAACTGGAACAACTCCTGAAATTACAAGAAGAATAGAAACATTAACACAAAAAGAACAGAGAGGAGATATCACTGTAAAGGAAAGTATAGAACTTGCCGGGTTAATTACAGCAGGAACTTTTATTGGTGGAGCAGTAGCTCTGTTAGATTTACCTAAAGCACCAGAATCAATTATTACAATTTCTAAAAAAGTTATTGCAGATCCTAAACTTTTGTTGGAAATTCCTTCAGCAATAAAAAGAGGGGGGGGGAATTTTGGACAAGTTTTAAAAACAAGTCCTACGACAGCATTTGCAAAAATTGGTGCTAATATATTTTTGTTACACGTGAGTGGAAAAGTTTTAAAGGTTGTTGGAAAAGTAAGTTCAAGAGTTGCTACAAGAATTTCTCCTAAATTTAGAGGAGTTAGAAGACGAGCTATCTCTATTCCTTCAAGACAAAAAGGAAAAACATTAACAATTAAAATACGTTCTAAATTAGGAAGAGCAAAACTGCCAAGTCAAGTAGCTCTTGCAGGAAAAAAAGTAACTGCTGTATCTGCTCAAGCTGATAAGCTTATTAAATTTATAAGAACTAAAAGGATTATCAGAAAACCAATTCGTGGAGAAAAAGGATTAACAAAATTAACAAAGAAGTTATTGAAGAGATTTGATGAGGGGACTATAACCAAAAAACAATTAATTAGTTTAGATAGAAGAATTAGAAAAGAAGCAAAGAAAGGATTGTTGGAAAGAAGTTTTTTTGCAGATCCTTCTGGAGTTGCAAGAAAAAGATTTTTGAAAATAGGCACAGAAAAAGAAGCAAGTTTATTAGATATACTCTCGGGGGATGTAACTTTCAAAACTTCAAGACCACAACTTTTAGTTTTTGAAAAAGTTAAAGTCCAAGCTTTCCCTAAAACAAAAATATTCAAATCAATAACAAGTAAACTAAAAACAGGGAAAACATTAACTCAAGCAGAATCTACTGCTTTGTTGAAATTTCAATTAAAGAAAACAGGAAAATTTAAACCAGTTGGTTTTCAAACATCAGAACTAGAAATAACATTAGCTCCTGGAGAGGTGGTGAAGAAAGTTAAAACCGTCGCTGTAACATTGATAAATGGAAAGAGAGTTCCAATAATTCAAGCAAAGGTTGTGAAGGCCACTGCATCAACAAAGAAATTATTAAGTAAAGCAAAAAAAGGAAAACTTACTGCAAAAGAATTAAAGACATTGAGAAAAAAATTAAAGAAAGAAACTGGTTTCAGTTCTTCTATATCTGATTCTGCAATATCAAAACCAAGATTGCCTCTTGGGAGAAAGGCTCTTTCTATTGCAATCAGACCTAGAAGAAGAATAGCGAGAAGAAAACCTGTAAGGAGAAAAGTTCCTGTAAGAAGAGTTGTTAGGAGAAAAGTTGTTAGAAAACCAGTCACAAGAAAAGTTGTTAGAAAACCTGTTGTAAGGAAAGCCGTGAAAAGAAAAGTTGTTGTAAGGAAAGTTACAAGACCCGGGGTAGTTAAACCAGCTCCAACAAGGTTTCCTTTCAAAAAACCAAAACCTAAAAAAAAGAAACTCCAACCTGTTCCAACATTTGATGTCTTGGGTAAGTCTGGAAAGAAATTTGTTAAAATAAATAAAATACCTCTATCGAGGAATGATGCTCTTTCAAGAGGAACTTTTGCTATAGATCATTCTACATCTAAAACATTTAAAATTGTTCCAGCTGGTAAAAGGAAAAAAGTTGGAAGTGTGAGTAAGGTGGAGAAAAATTATTTCAATAGAGCTGGTTTTAAGTTAAGAGAATTCAGAGTTAAAGGTGGAAGGAAATTTGCAATAAAACCAAAGTATATTGAAAAAACAAAATATGGAATTGACACTAGGGGAGAGAAGAGAGGATTAACTTTAGCAAGACTTGCAAAGCAAAGAGGATTTGTTGGAACAAGAAAATTGACCCGGGTTCGAATCCCTGTTAGAAAACCAACTAGAAGAAAAGCAACTCCTCAACAATTAAGGAATCTTGCGAAGGGTAGAAAAATTCTTGCACAGAAAAGGAAAAAGAGTTAAGACTTTTATTAGATACATTTATAAAGTATAATATATTTACTCCTATATGGAAATAAAAGATATAAAACGAAGAAAACCAATCGAGAGAAAAATTTGTATATCTCTAAAAGTTTCAAAAGGGATTAGTGATTGGCTTAAAAAAAATCAGGTAAGTCCAACGAAACTATTTGTTGGTGCTTGTGAAGAATTAATGGAAAAAGATAAATCTTAAAAAGTAAGTTAACTTAATTTTGTCATGCAAAAAAGTTTTATTTTTTTCATAATTGGGGTGTTATTAATCATATCAAGGTGGAGAAAATTTATAATTGTCGACGTCTATTGGATTGTTGGTTGTTTTGTTTTGTGGATTATTTCAACATACTATCTAATCCATAAAAAGAATAAAGAAAGAAATACTCCAAGGCCAGTTTACCTAGCTAAACCCTAAAAATGGGTTAATTTATTAAATGTCTTTTCATTAGTAAAATAATGGAAGTTGAGGGGTGTGTAAACTTAAATGAGAGGAGATCCCGTAAGAAAGTAATATCCATAATAATTTTATTAGCTATGCTAATTATAAATCTTACAATAATTACTGCTCAACCTCCCTTCGAGCAAAGTGGAGATTTTACTGAAGGTTATGAAATAAAAATTCCAAATTATGATACATTAAAACAAGGAAGTAATTTTGAATTTAGTTTTCATGTTTATAATATTTCTGATGGTATGCCTGTGAGTAATGTGTCTACTACATGCCAAGTACATTTTTATAATTCAACAGGAGATCATATTTACATAAACACCCGTGTTCCTTACTCTCTTGATCTTGGGATTCCGAACGACTGGGATGTAATTATTGATGGAGGAAATTTCACGACAATCGGGCATTATTCTTACTTAATTCAATGTAACTCGTCAGTTCTAGGAGGGTTTGAATCTGTTGGTTTTGACGTAACCACAACTGGAACAAAACCTTCGACTGGAGAAAATATGTTATATGCCTTTTTTGTTTTCATTCTTTTTGCTGTATCAATAGTGTTAATTTATTTAATAGTAATTATCCCAAGTGAAAATGAAAGAAATGAAAAGGGAGTTATAATTGGCATTGTGAAATTAAAATATCTAAGAATCTTATTAATTGGAATATTATATCCATTGATTATAATAATACTAAATCTAATGAATGGATTGGCTGTTAACATAGCAACTCTATCAATCTTCTCTGGAACATTTGGTATCTTGTTTGAAATTATGTTGAGAGGAGCATGGCCTGTTACAATTATTTTGGTTGTGTGGATGGTATATCTTTTGATTAAAGATACTAATATTCAAAAAGGAATAAGTAAATTGGAGATATTTATGAATGACTGACGATAAATTACTTTCAATAAGAAAAGAAAAAGAAGAATTAGCGAGTAGGTTAGCAAAGATAAAGCAAGAAGAAAAAGAAAGACAAGAACAATTAAAAGAAGAAAAGAGTTATGAAAAAAAGAAAAATAACAATAATGGTTGTGCTAATAAATTAATAAGAGTTTCAAATAAATTTGATGAAGAGTTAGATAAAATACAAGAAGAAAGAATTGATACTGGAGTAGATGAAACAAAAACTTCTAAACCAAAACTAACTGGGCTTATTGTAAAGCATAATTTTTGGAGTAAAGTAAAAGAAGATTTAGTTATGTTTAAATTTCCAAAAATGAATAAGAAAGGTCAAACAACTCTCTTCGTAGGTTTGTTAATACTAATATTATTTGTTGGGTTAATATTTCTTTACATAGGTGGTGTTATAACTGTAAGGATGAATACAGCTCTTAGTCAAGATGTAGATATCGGGGATGTTAATTTAGCAAATATCACGGCATCTACTTGGGGAAAGTTTACAACAGCATACTTAAATAATGCTGACTGGTGGGGAATTGCTATGATCTTTGGAAGCATCCTTGGTTTATTTTTATCTGCATTTTTCCTTAGAGGAAAATTTCCAAAGTGGGGTATGGTGCTCGATATATTTATTATTATTGCCATGTTTGTTTTATCATTGTATATTAGTAGTAGCTATAGAGTCATGGTAAATTCATTAAGTTCAGCTGGAGAAACATTCTTGGAAGTGTATACCCCAAAGACGTCTGCATTTATGCTTAACCTTCCAATATTTGTTGTTATCATTTCAGTTATTATGATGGTATTATTTCATTCATCAATTCCAAGAAGAAGAACATTAGAAGGTCAACAACCCGGTTTATTACAAGGAGCTTAAAAAAAATGAAAAAACAGAAAAAAAATGAAAAACACACGTCCATAAAACGATTGTCAGCAATCTTTTTTATCTTTTTGATATTAGGGTTAGCTGTTTTTGCTTACTTTATGTTAAGAGAAGAGGGTTTTAGTTTCAAAGAAAAATCAACAAAACTTCAAAAACAAATAATGGATAGAAGTTTAATTGAAGACTTAAGAAATACAGATATAGATAGATTGGAACAAGAAGATAAGTTTTTTTCTTATGATTCAAAAACAAGAGAACTTTTGATTGAAGATGAAGAGAAATTATTAATACAAATGAAACTAATTTCTTTTTATGCTGTTTCTGGATTAATTGCAGGTCCAGATACTAAAGTTGCAGAGTTTCTTTTAATTGATTGGGAAGCTGGAAGAACAGATTTAATTAATGCTATAAATCTTTTTGATACAAAAGAAAACTATAAATCAGTAGATAGAGAAGTCTGGTTTAAATATGGAGTTGAAATAGAAAATTGTGATTATGATTGTTATACTTATACAGAATGGATAAGATTTGAAACATTAGATGAGTTGCCTCACAAAAATATTAAATTTAGTATGTGGACAGAAACAAAACCAAAAGAAAACATTGAATGGGTTTTTACAATAAATGGTTTTGAAGTTTTGCAATGGGCAGAATGGTTAATTGGAACTGCAAGTTTTGCTGGTATTTACGATACCACGATAGATCATCAAAAACAAGTGGTTGTGAAAGCAGGAAAAATGTATGTAGTTAACAATGATGACTTAAGGGAGTATAATGTTTCTATGGATGGGAATATAAGTTCTGGAGATACTATTTCTTCTTGCACATTTGACCCGGGAGAATTCGTAGACCCAGCTCACGTTGATACTTTTGGAGATAAAGGTTTTCTTGGAAATGGTGGTGGATCAGTTATTTATCAATATTCTCTAAATGGAGATTCCTTTTGTGGAGCAAGTTATGATAGCAAGAGTTTTACTTTTTCTACAACAATGAGAGGTTTTCATATTCCAGACGGAAATGGGCATAGACTTTATATTTTTTTCCAGAATGGAACAGTTGCTGAATATTATCTTCCAGTAGAAGGAGATATAGGAACAGTTACACATATTGGAAATTATGTAGCCACAGCACAAATAGCAAATGGAAGGAATGGTTGGTTTAAGGATGATGGAAGTAAGTGGTATTGGATGGATTTATCAGCAGAGATTAATGAATATAATATTACAGCAGGAAAAGAATGGAGTGTAAATGAATCAACATTTTCAACTTCTTTTGACCCTACAAGCCAAGAATCAGGCGGAGAGGGTTTTAGTTTTAACGAGTTTGGAACTTTCTTTTATGTTGCTGGAAATACTGGAGATGATGTAAATCAATATGTTATGGAGGCACTTCCAGATACAACTCCCCCAGCGGTTGTAATTTATTCTCCAGAAAATACAACTCATAACACTCCAATAAACTTTACTGTTTCTTCTATTGATGCTGGAGATGGAATGGGAATAGGGGAATGCTGGGTTACTATAACTGCTGGAACTTCTAATATTTCTATGTTAAATACAACAGATAATCCTAACTTTTATAATTATACTGCTCCTGCTCTTTATTCTGCTGGGAGTTATTTGGCAGAATATTCTTGTAATGATACATTAGGAAATTTAAACGATACTGAAAGTATTGCATTTACTATTGAAACTGGTGTTACTCCATATTTAAATATTCCAACAAATGATACAAGAACAACTTTAGAAGTAGATGATTTTGAGTTTAACATGTCACTTCGAGAAGATTGGTTTAATTATACATTTATTGTTTGGGATGGT
>SDBT01003623.1_pt1 | contig 26590 bp, 21 predicted proteins | sample 2277101 | NCBI WGS metagenome assembly SDBT01 (sample SAMN10404973, study PRJNA504765) | marine sediment metagenome | isolation source: marine sediment core GS10_PC15, 103 cmbsf | place: Arctic Ocean: Southern Knipovich Ridge | collected 2010 | reverse complement strand
TTGACCAACGGCACCGACACGGCGCTCGGCGAGATCCGTATCTGGAGTTGCATTCAACTCCAAGCCGTACCGGAACTGGCCGACCCGCTGATGGAGCGCACGGCCGTACCGTTGGCGGATGGGTTTACCATCATGCGCGACCGAATCCCCACCTTTACGTCCTACCCAAAGGAGGCGGCCGTGAATCATCGATTCCACGGCTACATGGCCGGTGTGGCCCCGTTTTCGAGGAAGTCCTGGACATAGTAACCGGCTGCGCCCGTAATGACACCCATGGAGCTCGTCTCTGTTCGTACCCGTGCGTGGTGACTACTTCCCGGAAGAAGGCCCGTGAGGTCTCGAGATTGTGATGGTATCGGGTGAGCCCGGCTTGGGCGAGTTGGCGGGCCTGCTCGTCGGTGAGTTCCCCGAGCGAGGCACAGAGTTCGATCTCGCAGTTATTATCGGACGTTATTTTTCGGATGGCCCCCACGACTTCGTCGAGGTCGTGCTGTGTGGGTCGGTACCCGGAATTGACGATCCCCATACTGGCGGCGTGATTGGCGTGGGCGGATTTCGCGGTGCGGTGAATCTCATCGATCGTGGTGCGCTGCGGGCGCTTTGCTTCCGGGGCCGAAGAGTGGATCGACTGAGCGCACCACTTGCAGTCTTCCGGGCATCCCCCGAGCTTTCCCGGTACGATCGAGCAGAGGCGCACGGTGTTTGCGAAGTTCTTGACCCGCACCCGATACGCCCAATGCATCAATTCCCACGGGTCGTCGCGGGCGAGTTCGGACAGGAATAGAGCATCAGGGCGGTCGAGGCGCTCATTTTCCAGCGCCCGCGACCCTATCACGGTAAGTTCCTTCTTGGGGGTAACGGTCACGGACTCCGAACCCCCCTGCTTGGATGCGCACCGGTCCGCATGGGGTGCTTACCCTACCGGCGAAACGCGCGGTCCAGATTCACGGTATCGATGATATCGAGCGCGTTGGTGTTTATGTTGGCGGAGTAAACGTTGAGTCGCCTGTTGGCGATGTCGATGACGTAGATCAGATCCGTCGCACTCGAGGCCGCTCCGGTTCCCAATATGTAATCGCCCTCTTTGATGGGCGTATCGGCGTAGGCGGTGGTGGAGGTAAAATCGCTGATGAGCATCGCAGCGAGAATGCACCCCGTCACCAGGAGCAATCCGATTGTTATGTTTTGTCCGTCTTTCATCGTCTCCTCTCCCGTTCAGGAGTTGGGGTCGCGCGGCGGAAGTCGGCTTCCAGCGAGCGCCCGGTGAACGGAACTAAACGCTTCCTGGTCTTGTCGTACCTCCAGGAGCGAATCTGGCGACCTCCCATGTCGATCACGTGGACGGCGTCCCAATTGGTCCCGATGTGCCCGGTGATCATGAGGTAGTTCGCCGCCCCACGAAAGGCCTGCGCCTCGGCGCGCTGAGAGCGGGTCCCCAATACCAGACCCACCAAAAGCGCCGCGTTGAAGCACAGCAGCGTGATTATCAATGCCTTTTTCATGTGCCTCCTCCCGATCGGATAAAGGGTTGTTTCACGAGCTTCTTCCGTATTGACACCCCGACAGCGATGAGGATAGCTCGATCTCAACGCTGGGGCGGCGAGGCTGCGGGGCCTCGCTCAGTCCAGGTGTGTCCTCTTAGCGTGCTTGAACGCCACCGCGCAGATAAGCGCGAGGCAGAGGACGGCGTAGCCTATCGCCGCCCAGGGCACCTCGCCGTCCCGCGGGTCGTTCCGGTAGCGATCTTCACCACCCGCGACCGCCGGTAAGAGCAATATCCCAGCGATCAAAAGCACCGTCGCAACAGTTCGTATCCTCATGTAGAGAATTATACTACCACGGTGGGCTTTTTCAATGCCTCAGATCGCTCGCGAGGGGTTCTTGGGAAATGTCTTCAAAGGAACGAGGCGATATCCTTGGAAAGCTTGATGAACTCCCCCGTCGGGACGGTGATGGTTTCCCACTTGGCGCATCGCGGGTGGGCCGCGAGCGTGTACTCGTCTAACCGCACGCAAATGAACGCATAGTGCTTTTTGCGAAACAGGTGCACATCCTCGAAGGGCGCCCGCTGTGGAGGCCCCTGCAGCCAGTACGCGAAAACCAGGACGGGGATGAAATCATCACCGAAGACCTTTTCCCACTCCGTCAGCCCCTCGACGTCCTGGCGGGTGATCCAGTTCTCCCACGCCCGCGACGCCCCGCGCTTGCGCCCGACCACACCGTCGGGGAACTTCCTGCCCTTCACGTCCACCAGCAGATTCGGACCGGACTCGCTGTAGACGAGGAAATCGAAGCTCTTGAGGGAGGCGTCGGCGAAGATCGCTCGCTTGGTCTCATCCACGGCCACGTAAGGCCACCCCTTCGCCCGAAGATAGTCCTCAAACGCCGCTTCGTAATGGATGTTGCGATGAACCACTAGACCCTACCGAGTTTTCTAATCGTCTAATCGGTCCCTCGGACGATCGGTCCGCTGGTTTGTATCCTGCGGAGCAGCTCGTCGAGCGTGACGTCTTCCTGCTGTCCGCTCGCGAGGTCCTTCACGGAAAGACCGTCGGGGCGAACGATGAGGGCGTACTTGGCTCCGCGTTTGTTCGCCTCCTTGAGCTGCTTGGTAACAGAGCGCTTGGAGTAAGCAAACTCCGTCGCCTTTCCCTGCGCTCTGAGCTTCCCGGCCGCTTCGAGTATCCGCTCCAACTCCGCACCATCATCGGCGACGACGAAGAAGTCCAGCAGCGCCTGCAGCTCGGGGAGCTTTCCTTTCTCCTCCAGGAGAATGCTCAGGACCACGTCTCCCATCCCGAACCCGGTCCCCCCCACCTTCGGTCCGCCCAGGACCTCGAGTAGGTCGTCGTACCGCCCTCCCCCACCGACGGCCCGCAGCGACTGATCCGCATCGAAGACCTCGTACACGATCCCCGTGTAATACGCCAACCCGCGAACGATTCGCATGTCCAGCGTGCAGTACTCACGCACACCGAAGCTTTCAAGGTACTCGAAGAGCGTCACCAGATCTCTGTAGGCGGGGTCCGCATCCTTCCCCTTGAGCGCGAAACGCGAAAGCCCAGCCCCCAAATCCTTGCTCGCCTCGACGGCCTCTCGTTCAAATTCGTTTATTGGCGCGACCAGTTCCTCGCCGACGCCTCGTTTCGCGCAGAGCTTCTCGAACTCCTCATCATTGAGCCTGGGGCGCTTATCGAGAAGGAAAAACGCCGTCTCCATCTGGCCATCCTGCACCCCCCCTGCCCGCAACTTCGCTGTGGCGACCGCCCTGCTCCCGATGCGGACCTGGACGTCGTCACCACTCAGACCGACCTCCCGGAGGAAATCGACGCAGGCGAAGATACTTTCGGCGTCGGCGAGGACGGAGTCTTCTCCGATAACGTCGATGTTCCACTGGAAGAATTCGCGGGAGCGGCCTTTTTGGGGGCGTTCGGCGCGGCAGCAGCGGGAGATGGAGAACCACTTGATGGGCCGCGCCAGTGAATTGATCTTCGCGTTGACCATTCGGGCGAGCGAGGGGGTCATCTCCGGGCGGATCGCCAGGTTCCGCCCTCCCCTATCGGTGAGCGAGAAGAGCTGCTCGACGATCTCCTCACCGCTCTTGGCTGTGAACAGGTCGAGGTATTCGAAGATCGGAGCGTCGTATTCCTCGAACCCGTTGCGCAGGGACACCCTCCGCCAAGCCTCGCAGATCCAATTGCGCAGGCGCATCTGCTCCGGATAAAAATCGCGCGTTCCTCTAACGGGTTGAAATTTCATCTCGCACCACTAATGAGCCTGGATCGCCCCACTCTCGCCGCTGCTCTTGCGCGAGGGCGCCTATCGGCCGCTATTTCTTCTTCCTTTTCTTCTTCGTCTTTTTCTTCCGTTTCGCTTCGAATTTTGCCCGCGCCCTGACCTTCGCCCTTTGGTACGTTCGCTCACCGAGCGTTTTGCGCGCGTAATCGTCCAGTTCTTCCGGGCTCTGGAAGAACTCGTCGTACCCGTAGTTACCCCCGCTGAAGTCGCACTTTTCGAGGGAGTAGGTGCGGCAGATCAGGGGGCGGTCGTCGTACATCCTGCACGTCCCGTCGCGTGCGAGCCCCTCGCAGCGGTTGTCGATGGAGATGTACCAGTCGTCCTCGTCGACGTGCACGGTGACGCCTTTGTGGAGCAGGTACCACCGGACGTCCTCGAACTCCTCGTAGGAGTCCGGTTCGTCGATCTCGAAGCAGAAGTACCTGCAGCACTTCGCTTGGCATTGTTGGCAGGTCTCTGTCATGGGGCGTCTCCGCAGGTCCCGGCGCGCCGGGACTCGCGAACAACCAATCGTCACGAAACCGCGAGCGGGTGATTATAGGAAATCCTCCCGAGCGAATCCAACCTCCTGAGCGTCCAGGTTTCGACGCGTTCAGGATGCTACCTCGCGAGTGGCCACCTACCGGAGGGGTCGTTTAAGAACCTACGTGAATTTTTCAAGACCGCATTTGAGGCGATTACCATATAGTTCGATACAGCGGGTCACGTTTTCGTGGGTCCGCATCGGGAGAACGCCATGTTCGATGATTACCGACCGAATCGATTCGGGCCCGGGCGTTCCGCCGTCATCTGCGCCCGCGGTGCGGTGGCGACCTCTCAACCGCTCGCCGCCCAGGTGGGCGTGGAGATTCTGCGGGCAGGCGGAAACGCCATCGACGCCGCCGTCGCCGTCTCCGCTGCTCTGACGGTGACCGAGCCCGCCGCAACCCATCTCGGAGGCGACGCCTTCGCACTCGTGTATCGCGCGCGGGACAAGAAGCTGCTCGGGCTCAACGCCTCCGGCCGGGCAGCACACGCGGCTAAACTCGAATTCTTCACAGAGCAGGGACTGCGAAGCATCCCGCTGCGACACAGTATGTACGCGGTGACCGTACCGGGTCTGGTGGACTCGTGGTCCGCCCTGCTGACCGAGTGCGGGACGATGGACCTCGCAGACGTCCTCCAACCGGCTATCGAATTAGCGGAACACGGATACCCGGTCAGCCCGCAGTGGGGCGTGGGTTGGGGTGATTACGTCGAGCTTCTCTCCGCCTGCCCCGATACGCAGCGAACCTTGCTCATTGACGGACGAGCGCCCAGAGTTGGTGAATTGCTCCGCCAACCAAATCTCGCCCGCACGCTGCGCCTCATCGCCGAGGGAGGGCGGGACGCGTTCTACCGCGGTGAGATCGCAGAGAAAATCGTGAAGTTCTCCGATGAGAATGGCGGGCTGTTCACGCTCGAGGACTTCGCGGACCACACCTCCGAATGGGTCGAACCGATCTCGACGAGCTATCGCGGATACGAGGTGTTCGAAATCCCCCCGAACGGACAGGGGATCGCCGCGCTGCTCGCCCTCAACATCGTCGAGGGTTTCGACCTCGCCTCGATGTCCCACAACAGCGTGGAGTATCTGCACTGTCTCACGGAGGCGATGAAGCTTTCCATCGCCGATCTGCACAGATACATTACCGACTCGGACTTCGCGCAGATCCCCGTCGAAGGTCTGCTCTCGCAGGAATACACCGACGCTCAAAGGGCGAGAATCGATCCGGAGACGGCGAACCCCCTAACGACCGCGGGTGTCCCACCGACGGGTACGGATACCGCGTACCTTTGCGTAGTGGACGCCGATCGCAACGTCGTCTCGTACATCAACAGCATCTTCACTCCCTTCGGTTCCGGCCTGGTCGCCGGTGATACGGGAGTCCTGCTCCAGAACCGTGGTGCGGGCTTCTCGCTCGATCCCAATCACGTCAATTGCATCGCACCGCACAAGCGGACGCTGCATACGATCATTCCCGGGATGATCATGTTGGGCGGGGCCCCCCTTCTGACGTTCGGTGTGATGGGCGGGCCGATGCAGCCGCAAGGGCACCTGCAGCTGATCTGCAACCTCGTTGACTTCAACATGGACGTTCAGACCGCGCTGGAGGCACCGCGTTTTTGCGTGCTCGAGGGTCCGAGCATCTCGCTTGAGAGGGGCGTTCCCAGGGGCGCAAAAACCAAGTTGAGAGCGAAGAAACACAGAATCGTTGCCCCGGATGGCGTGTTTTTTGGAGGGGGGCAGGCGATATTGATCCATCCGGATTATAATACGCTCATCGCCGGGTCCGACCCGCGCCGCGACGGGTGCGCCGCTGGGTACTGAGGGTGACCGTGAAGAGAAAAAAGGCAAAGGTGCGCGAGAGCGAGGTTATCCCCCCAAAACTGCCCGCGTACGTCCTCGCTTTTGTAGTTTCCGGGCTGTTGGCCGGGCTGGTAGCGAGGTTAGTCTTGCCCGTCCCCGCGCTCAAGTGGGCCTTCCCCTTCGACCACTTCGACAATATCGGAATGGGCCTGACGGCCGGAGTCTACGGTCTGACCAAGGTTTATAGTGTCCCCAAGGACAAGAACCCCGAAGTTGTCGGGACAGCGTATTACTTTCGGGGCGGGAAGCTGGTACCTCGAGAACGTTACCGGCGTCGCGCCCCGCGAGTGACCAACTACCCGCCTCTCGGGATCACGCTGCTGCACATCCAGACCGAGCTTCTCCGCAAGATCGACCCGTCGATTGAGGCAAACACGTACACGTCCCGGCTGGTGATGTCCTTGGGGGCTATCATCGCCGATTTGGTGCTCGCCCTCGGGGTCTACCTGGTGGTTCGAGTGTTCGCGGGGCGGATCCCTGCGTTGGTCGCCTCGCTGGTCTGCTGGTGCTTTCCGCCGTTGATCCTCAACACCGCGTTCTGGGGGCAGATTGATTCGTGGTTCCTCGCCCCAGGTGTCCTGATGGTCTGGTTTCTCATGCGCCGCCGCTGGATCGCAGCCGGGATCTGCCTTTCACTCGCGCTTCTGCTCAAGCCCCAAGGGCTCCTGCTGATGCCGATAGCGCTGTTCGCCGTGTTTATGGTAAGGGAGGGCGAAGGGAGACTTACGGCGAAGGTATTGTTTGAGCGAATCGGCAAGGGCCTCGCTGCGACACTGATAGCGACGTTCGTAATCTCCATCCCGTGGACGCTCGCTGACGGGACTACGTGGTTCGAACGGTCCTACGTCGATAATTTCAAGCTTACAGGGACTGACGAGTTAACCGCCTGGGCGTTCAACATCTGGTACATCGACCTGCTGGTCAATGACAACGAACCGACGGTCAAGGTCGTGGACTCGCAGGTGCAAGTCTTCGGTCTTACCAAGCAGCGATGGGGGCAGATACTCGCCCTCTCGGCGATGATCGCCCTTGGAGGGACCTACCTGTGGAGGTATCGCACGCGCGGGCCGCTGGGGGTTGTGCTATTCGGAAGTTTGTGGCTGTGGAGCACATTCATCCTGCTTACCGCCGCCCACGAACGGTTCATCATCTATTGCACCCCGCTTCTGATTGCGGGGGCGGTGAAATTGCGAGGGTTGTGGGTGGCGGTGCTCTTGCTGGGGATTATCGGAACGGCCGAGCTGACGCATTACTCCTGGCTGGAAGTCCCCGCCGGGCGGCTCGCCCGGAAGACCAAGATCAACCTCGATCGGTACGACGCCACACCTCCGCATCAGCGCCCCTCGCGGGAGGATTTCGAGAAGGGCCTGGAAATAATGCGTCAGAATATCGAAGAGGGTCGCAAGACGTACCGCCCGTGGGAATACCTTTTCACGGTGGGTTCAATCGCCGCGTACGCGTGGGCCCTGGCGGTTGCCTTTCTCGGATGGGAGACCGCGTGGAAGAAGGATGGTCCCGCGATCGCCCGCAAGCACTGATGAAGTTGGGGCGGACCGCGCGCGTTGTGCGTCCTTGGCGGTGATGGAGCCCCGCGACGCACATACCTCGGATTATTGTAAGAGTTTTCAAAGGGAGCCCACTCAATGCTCACAAGCGAACTTCTGATCCCCGTCAGGAAGTGCAAGGTCCTTCCGGGAACGTTTAACTTCCCGCACCAGTGCTCTCTCGCAAGCGTCCGCAGCGTCGATCTGCTCCCGCTTGCCCAACTTGCCCAAGACCTCAAGGAGCGTTTCCGCATCCGGACGCGCATCGTCCGCGATGCGATCACCCCCTCCGCACTCCGCATACACCGCGATAGGAGCATTGCGGGGGCGGAAGCATATCGCATCAGGATCACCCCCGAAGGTATCGAGGTGTTCTCCTCGACCGACGCGGGCGCCTACTATGCGATCCAGACGCTCCGCGGGCTTCTGCGCGTCTGCGGGCGGAGAATCCCCGCGTCCCAAATCGACGACGCCCCGGATTTCCAGCGCCGCGCAATCTACCACGATTGCTCCCGCGGGAAGGTCCCCACCATCGAGACACTCAAGGCGCTCGTCGAGCGACTCGCGCACTGGAAGATCAACGAGCTTCAGCTTTACGTGGAGAACGTCTTCACGTTCAAGCGACACCCGGGGATCGGGCGCGGGTACAGTCCCTTCAGACCCGAGGAGATCCTCGACCTGCAGGATTTCTGCAAACTGCACCACGTGAGATTGGTGGGGTCGCTGGCGAGCTTCGGGCACATGGAAAAAATCCTCATGCTTGACCAGTATATCCACCTGTCCGAGTTGCCCGGGCATCACGGGCATAAAGGTGGTACGACACTTTGTCCTATCGATTCGCGTTCCATAAAGTTAGTCGCCGACCTCTACGACGAGTTCCTTCCGCTCCACGAAGCCGAGGATTTCAACGTCTGCTGCGACGAAACCTGGGAGCTGGGCCAGGGACGCTCCATGAAGACGGTGCAGAAACAAGGCGTCGGGAAGCTCTATCTCGAATTCCTGATGAAGATCTACGCTCTCTGTCAAAAGCACCAGAAGCGCATGAACGCCTGGGCGGACATCGTCCTGAAACATCCGGAGCTACTCAAGCACTTACCCAGCGACTGCGTGATGCTCAACTGGGAGTATGAAGCCACCGGCCCGCGGATCGCCCGCACGAACGAAATCGCCCGGGCGGGTTTGCCCTTTATGGTTTGCCCCGGCACGAGTGCGTGGCGGGCCCACGGGACGCGGCTGCAAAACGCAATCGAGAACGTTGCCAACTTTGCCGCACAGGGGCGCAAGTGGAACGCTGAGGGCCTCCTCAACACCAACTGGGGCGACCACGGAAATCGCAACGCACTGGGACCGTCACTGCACGGATACGCCCACGGGGCCGGGCATTCCTGGAACGGTCGCGCCGTCGACGATGCGACCTTCACGGAGCGCTTTTGCCGCTACGTGTTCGCACAGAAGACGAACCGGATGGCGAACGCCATTCGCAGACTCGGTAACACCTACATCACCTGCGGTGCGTCTTATGAGAACGGGGGCGCCTTGTATCACACGCTCATCGAACCACTTGTGCCCAAGGGTGCGCGCACCTTGTCTCAGATCGACCGCACGAAACCGGCTGGTCTCGCAAGAATAGTCGCTCAGCTTTCGGATGCGAAGATCTGGTCCGACCCACTGAACCGGATGGATCGCTTCGAGGCCCTGGCGATGAGGGAATATGCCCTCGCTGCCCGCATGGACGTTCTCGCGAGTAAGCGAGCCCTTGCGGGACACAGCCTCCGCGCGGGTAAGCAGGTGCCCGCGGCGGACTTGCGAAGGCTCGCGGGTCAGATGCATCGCCTGGGGATCGATTTTAAGAAGGCGTGGATGAAGCGGAACAAGCCCTCCCGCCTCCGCGATAACCTCGCCCTTCTAAAGCGCGCCGAAAACGAGTCCCGCCGCCTCGCGAACAAGAACAAGTAGACTCCGGATTCCCAAAATCACAACAACCCCGACCCGGGGTGTTCCCACCCACCGCGCAAACGGTAACCTGTGGTCGCCTTGGCCTTCTCGCATGCGTATAATTCAATGAGGAGGGGAATACATATCTGGGGAGGAAGAGTGGTAGTGTTGTGATTGCACGTCGTATTAAAACGGTGAACTGTCCGGTCGGTCATCTTTCTTACCGTGAAGCCGTCCACATCGCCGAGGATCTGACCCGCGACGAGACACCACGGACGTTTCTACTCGATCTGGCGCGGATCAGCGAAGCGACGACAGGAGCGTTGGCGCGCTTGGTTGTCTTGAGACGTAGCTTACGACAGCGCGGAAGCGACCTGCGGCTGCTTCACCTTCATGGTAAGGCGAGGCGCACCTACGAAATCAACCGCATGTCGCAGTTGTTACCGTGCGAAGGCGAGGACGCCCTCTTAAAGAGGTAAAGCATTCCCGTCTGTAACGAGCAACATCATCGGGCGGTACTCCTGGAGCTCTGAGCGCTTGAGGTGCGCGATTATTTCCCCCTCCCAATCCAGCGTTTCCGGGCTAATATACTCCCTTTCGACCTGTAGCGAACAGGAACGTCCGAATGTCACTAATTGTCGCAGACTCCATCACGCAGACCTTCGGTGCACTGGAGGTGGTGAAAAACGCATGCTTCCGCCTCTCGGAGAACCAGCGGATCGGGCTGGTCGGACCGAATGGTGAGGGGAAGACTACCATCCTGCGCATCCTCGTCGGTGAGCTGGAGCCCACGTACGGGAGTGTGACTCGAAAGCGAAACTTGCGGATCGGTTATCTCCCCCAGGACACCCCCACCGTCACGGATACCACGCTCCACGAATTAATGCTCGAGGTTTATTGCGATCTCCGTGCGATCGAGCGGGAGCTGCGCGAACTGGCGGGGACGCTCGGTGAGGACCCCTCCAACCTGGATCGCTACGCCCGCCTTCAGGAGCAGTTCGAGAGTAGAGGCGGATACGCCTACATTCATCGAATCGAGGCGGTCCTGACGGGTTTGGGGTTCCCACGCGAGAAATGGTCCCGCCCGCTGCGCGAACTGAGCGGAGGCGAGAGGACCCGCGCCCAGCTTGCCAAATGTCTCCTTGAAAACCCGGACCTCCTGCTGCTCGACGAACCGACCAACCACCTGGACATCGAATCCGTCGAGTTCCTCGAACGCTACCTGCAATCGTACAAGGGAGCAATAATCGTCGTCTCGCACGACCGCTACTTCCTCGATGGGACGACCTCGAACACCTGGGAAATCGGCTTCGGATCGCTCGAGAAATATCGCGGGTCATACAGCGAATACGTCACGAAGCGCGACGAACGATACACTGAGCGGATGCGTCAATGGGAGGCGCAGCAGGAATACATCGAGAAGGCCGAGGATTTCATCCGGCGGAATATTTCCGGACAGCGCTCCAGGGAGGCTCGCGGCCGCCGAACCCACCTGGAGAGGTTCCTCAAGATAGAGGCGATCCCAAGACCGCGAAAGCATCAGAACATCCACGTTCGCCTCACGCCCTCCCAGCGCAGCGGCGATCTCGTAATGCGCGCGGTTGACCTGACAGCCGGCTACGAAAAGCGGGTCCCTCTCGTGGGGATCGAGCAGCTCGAAGTGCGAAGCCGACAGCGCATCGCGATCGTCGGGTCCAACGGAATCGGAAAGACCTCCCTGTTGCTGACGCTTCTCGGTGCGCTCGAACCGCTGGGAGGTAAGCTTCAGGTTGGTACCAACGTCCGCTTCTCCTACCTATCGCAGACCCACGAGGACCTGCGCACCGATGCGACCGTCCTGGAGACGCTCAGGAGCGCGAACCCCGCAGTGAAGCTCGATGAGGGGCGCACGCTTCTCGGTTCCCTGCTGTTCACGGGCGACGACGTCTTCAAGAAAGTTGGTGAGCTCTCGGGCGGGCAGCGATCCCGCCTGCTCATCGCGCAGCTTATGGTTCAAGACGGGAACGTCCTGGGGCTCGACGAACCCACCAACCACCTGGACATCCCCTCCCAGGAAGTCCTCCAGGAGGTCCTCCAGAGATTCGACGGGACGGTCCTGTTCGTCTCGCACGATCGCTACCTGATAGAGGCGTTGGCGACGCAGATCTGGGTGATACGCGATGGGAGAATCAAGGTCCTTCCCGGAAATTGGGACAAGTACGTTCGCTGGCGCGGTGAGAGCGAGGCTGAAAACGCCTCCGAGGACCCATGCCCAGCGGCCGGGAGAAAAGCCTCCAGGAAGGACGAGTACCGAAAGCGCCGCCGCGCGCAAAACCGCCTCCAACGCCTTCACCGCCGCTCGAGCGAGTTGGAGGAGTTGATCCACACAACTGAAAGCGAACTCGAAGAACTCCAGGAACAGATCTCCCACGCCGGAAAGGAAGGCGACCTCGACCGCGTCCGTGAACTTGGTGAACTCTACCAGACCAAGGACACCGACCTGGAGGAACTCCTGGGCGAATGGGAGCAGGTCAGCGAAGAACTGGAGAGCGAAAGAAATGGAAAGAAATGAAAAATGTTAAATGCTCGAACTTGCTCGGACAGTCGCTTCATCTTTAACATTTGACATTTTGCATTTAGCATTTCGGCGGGATTCTGGTGCGAGCATCGTGGGGCATCGGTCAGGAGAGATGTTTTCGCAGGAAGGGTTCCGCGAGTTCCCAGATGAACACGTGACCCTCTGGATGCAGGGCGTAGTCCAGGTTGCCCTCAGCACCTAAGCCCCTATAGACTCTCCGGACCGTCTCGTACATCTCTTCTCGGTCTGTTTCGTTAAGGAGGTGGTCTTTTTCACCGGCCATCAGTTGCAGCGCCCTCGGAGCGATCAGAGCGAACACATCTGCGACGTCCCCGTACTGGAGCAGCCCCGGGAAGTATTGGATCCCGCAGGAACTGAGCTTCAGCGACCTCTCTCGGAAGGTGTTCATGCACCCGGATGCGACGCACGCCTTGATCCGCTGATCGTACACGCTCGCCCACATGCTCGTCCTCCCCCCGTACGAGTTTCCCATGCATCCGATACGATCCGCGTCCACCTCCTCGCGCTGGATCAACGCATCGAGGGCGGCCTGGGCGTCCTGAATGTGCAGCGACGAGACATTCAGCCCGTACATTCCGGCGGCCATCTGAATTGCGTTGCACTTGTCCCTGGAACCTATCAATTCCGCGTGCCCATCGCGGCCCGGCCAGCCCCACCACGCGGGAATCATAACGACGAAGCCCGCTTCGGCCGCCTTCTGCCCGTAGCTGCGCGTGGGAAACTCCCGCGTTTCCGGATTATCGAAGCCCGCGATGGTCTCCATCCCGTACGTTGCATGCCCGTGCAGTGCGAGCAGCCCCGGGCGCTTCTCACCTTCGGCGATGTCCGGAGGAACCAGCAGGTATGCGGGCAAATCGCAGAATTCATTGACGGGTATTCTCAGCAGATGGCGGGTGTGCGTCTCCAGTTCGAGGCTCTCGACGATTTCGACGTCGCACTCTACGCGCTCGGGGACCTGCCCCCGCAGTTCATCGAGCCTGGTTCTAAACGCCCTCCCCCACCCCGCAATATCGTCCGCATCGCGCGAACGCATCATCGGAGGATGCTTCTGTCCGTATTTTTTCAGGAACTCGGCGAAGGACCCGCTCGGGTGTTTTTCTTTCGCGGCCACGTTCAATTCTCTCTTTCTGGATGCGAGGTAGTTTTGCTTATCCGTCCGACCCGTGCAGGTCCATTATAACCGCGAGGACCGCGATGGCGGCGGTCTCAATTCGAAGCGTGGTCCTCCCGATCCTTACCGGTCTGAAGCCTTCTGAGATCAGGCACTGGCGCTCCTGCTCGGTGAGCCCACCTTCGGGCCCGACCAGGGCGGTCATGGTGGATTTCTGGTCCGTCTCGCAGTCGTTCCGATAATCCCGCAGTGCGGATTGGACGGGGACCGCACTTGCGTCGGTGTCCCCGAAGATGCGCAGTGAGTGGGGTGTTTGGATGATAAAATCCTGGACGGTGTAGGGGTCCCGGATTTCCGGAAGGAAATCGCCCCCGCACTGTTTCGCCCCCGCGATGCAATGAGATATCCACCGCTTGCGCTGTGAATCGCTGAGCTTCTCTCCCCCCGCGACGCTGCGCTCGAAGCAGATCGGCCTCAGCGACGTTGCACCAAGCTCCGTTGCCTTCTCAAGCAGCCAATCAACGCGTTTTCCCTTGGGGACCGCGAACCCCAGATGCACGAGTGGGAGCGGGCGTGCAGTGGGCGCGTTGCATTTTCGGACCGTCACGACAACCTCCCCCCTCTTGCAGCGGGATATCTGTCCCTCGCCCGATCCTCCTCGCCCGTCGAACAGTTCCACGGGGGCGCCTGTTTTCAGGCGGAGGACGTGGGCTGCGTGGTGCGCTTCGGTATCTGGGAGAATCAACTCACCCGGGTGAACGTCGTCCACAAAGAACCGCCGCCTGGTGCACGAGGTTTTATCGTCAACCCACTGAGTTTCCATCGCAATGCAAGATACAGGCTCTCGGAAGCAAAATAAACGTTCATTGGCACCGCAGGTTGATGCAGGTGGAGTGACTGTGGTTTTTTTTGCACAATGGCCTTGACCGGGGTTGCGATATGAAGGTACTGTACTGCGCTTTACATGGTGGGCGGGGAGAGCGTATCTCCACCGCCGGTGTCGTTGCGTCTTCGAAACGCCGATAACCTTTGAGCACCAGGTGACCCCATGGGCAGAATGCCTGAATTCGCCCACAGATATGGAGGTTGATACTTGGGAACCCAATTAGTGAAAGAATTGATCGACGCGGGAATCCACTACGGGCATCGCGCCTCCCGCTGGAACCCGAAGATGAAGCCGTACATCTTCGGTAAACGCAATCTGATCCACATCATAAACGTCAAGGAGACGATCAAGGGCATCCTGCTCGCCAAGCGTTTCCTCATCCGCACCGTCGCCGAGGGGAAAGACGTCGTGCTGGTGGGTACGAAGCGCCAGGCCCGCAAGGCCATCGAGGATCAGGCCCAACGCGTGGGAATGCACTGGGTGACGGTCCGATGGTTGGGTGGGACGCTGACGAACTTTCGGGAGATTCGCAAGCGCGTCGGGCGATTAGAGGAGCTCGAGCAGATGGAGGCGGATGGGCTGCTCGACGCATACTCGAAGAAGGAAGGCGCCTCGCTGCGCCGCGAGATGCGCAAGATCCTCCGCAACCTGGGGGGCATCCGCAAGATGACCCGTCTGCCAGGGGCGATGGTGGTTATCGATCAGAAGCGCGAGATCATCGCCGTCAAGGAAGCCAGGAAGCTCGGAATCCCCATCGTCTGTCTCCTCGATACCGAATGCGATCCGGACATGGTCGACATTCCGATCCCCGGTAACGACGATGCAATGAGGGCGGTGGAGTTGATTGTCAAGGAGCTGTGCGACGCGATCGAAGAAGGCCTCCAGGGGCGCGGTCAGGTGGAGGAGGAAGCTCCCGCCCCCGCCCCGAAGCGCCGGTCCCGGCGGGAGACCACCGCGCGGGCCGAACCGACACCGGAGCAGCCCGAGACAGACGGCGAACCCGTAGCTGAACCGGCAGCCGAAGCGGCGGGCGAGCCCGCCTCCCAAGATGATACCACTGCGCAGGAAACGCCCCCTCCGCCCGAAGCACCTACCGACGAAACCGAAGCATCCTAGGTGCACTGCAAGTTTGCGGAGAATGGGCAGCTTACCGTGAAGCGTCCCGTTGCAGGCCCACAAGAGGACCAGAGCACGAGCTTCCGGGCAAGGTCAACTGTCCGTCGGACCGAGGGCGCGGGGGTTTCATAAGCGACAGGAAAGAAATTATCAGGAGCAAACATGGCTGAGATTACCGCATCGATGGTTAAGGGACTGAGGGACGAGACCGGCCAGGGCATGATGGAATGCAAGAAGGCCCTGGAAGCTTCAAACGGCGACGTCGAAGCCGCCAAAGACCTGCTTCGCAAGAAGGGACTGGCGATGGCGGAGAAGAAGGCCGCCCGCGCCACCGCCGAGGGCCTGGTCGCCATCGAAGTCGCCCCTGACGCATCCTCCGCCGCCATGGTCGAGGTGCAATGCGAGACCGACTTCTGCGCCCGCAACGAAGTGTTCCAGACGATGGTCAAGGAACTCGCTGCAACGGTTCTTTCCGCCGATGAGGGGCAGGTGGAGGCGACCGAGGCGATGAACGAACTCGTCCAGGCCGCGCTTGCCAAGACCGGGGAGAACATGTCCTACGCCCGCGGTGCAAAACTAAGCGCGCCGCGCGTCGGAACGTATCTCCACCACAATGGAAAGGTGGCCGTCCTGCTCGGAATTGACGGTCCAATCCCCGACGACACGCTCAGCGACCTTTGCATGCACATCGCCTTTTCCGATCCGATGGGCGTGACCACCGACGAGATACCCACCGAACTCGTCGAGAAGGAAAAACAGTTCGCCACCGCCCAGGCGATCGAATCCGGAAAGCCCCCGGAGATCGCCGAGAAAATCGTCGCCGGAAAGATGCGAAAGTTTCTGGAATCAAAGGCGCTGCTCGAACAACCTTTCGTCCGCGACGACAAGAAGAAGGTCAAGGACGTCCTGGGCGAGGCGAAGGTCACGGGTTTCGTCCGCTTCTCGGTTGGTGGATAGAGCGGACGAGCTGTGCACATTCGGCGATGGGTGTTGTTCGGGTCCTTCGATCCTCGCAGCGAGGAGACGACGGGTGGGTTCACACGGATTTTTCTCTTGCGGGCGTTCGTAATATTCGCTTAATCCTAAGGTGACGGTGGACCTGCCTACCGGCAGGTGGACCTGTCTACCGGCAGGTAGGAGCGATATGACGAAAGCGCCTCGTTACAAGCGTGTGTTGTTGAAGATCTCCGGGGAAGGGATGTGCTCGGTTGGCGGGTTCGGGATCGACCCGGCCGCCGTCTCTGCCGTCGTGGGCGAAATCCATCCGCTTGTGGAGATGGGCGTACAGGTGGGGTTGGTGATCGGGGGTGGGAACTTCATCCGTGGGCGCGACCTCGCGGACGACCCGCACATTCACCGCGTGACGGCGGACAACATGGGGATGCTCGCGACCGTGATCAATGCGATCGCCCTGCAGGACGCCATGGAATCGCACGGTGTCCGCGCCTGCGTGCTCAGCGCTATCCCCATGCCGCAGATCTGCGATCCGTTCATTACCCGAGACGCGGTAAAGCACCTGGAGGAGGGGCGCGTGGTCGTCATGGCGGCGGGTACGGGAAGCCCGTTCTTCACCACCGACATGTGCGCCGCCCTTCGCGCCAACGAGGTCAACGCGGAGGTGGTGCTCAAGGCGACCAAGGTGGACGGAGTATTCGACGCCGACCCGCTCACCCACCCCAACGCCAAGAAATACGATCGCCTGAGCTATCAGAAGGTTCTCGCCGACCGCCTGGGCGTGATGGATTTGACGGCGATTTCGATGTGCATGGAATCTCGCATCCCCATCATCGTCTTGCAACTGACGAACAAGGGCAATCTCCTGAAAGCGGTAAGAGGCGAGCAGGTCGGAACGATCATCACGGAGGAGTGAGAAGCCCCTGTTCCGCTCGCAGGGTTACCGGGAGTCTGACAATGGCGATGGACGACATTCTGCTTGATGTCGAGGAGAAGATGGAAGCGGCGGTGGACTATCTCCGCAAGGAGTATCGCGGGATACGCACCGCGCGGGCGTCGGTCGGGCTGGTCGATCACATAAAGGTCGATTATTACGGGTCTCCGACGGATTTGAGGCAGTTGGCGACGATCTCGACACCCGACGCGAGCATGATCGTAATCAAGCCGTTCGATCCGTCCTCCATCAAGGAAATCGAGCGTGCGATACTGGGAAGCGACCTGGGCATCAACCCGAACGTGGATGCCAAGATCATCCGGCTTCAGGTGCCTCCGCTGTCGATGGAGCGGAGGGGTCGGTTGGTTGCTCAGGTGAAGAAGATGGCCGAGGCCGCCCGCGTCGTCGTCCGAAACGTCCGCCGCGACGGAAACAAGGAGGTGGACAAACAACAGAAGGCGTCCGAACTGACCGAGGATGACGCGAAGAAGGGCAAGGACGACATCCAGGACCTGACCAAAGGCTACGAAGAAAAGATACAGGAGACAACCGACGCGAAGACGCGGGAGATCGAAGAGACTTGAGTCACTTCGGACCTACCGGCAGGTGGGTAACAGAAACGTCCCGGGTGTGGATTGGTCCGCGGTGAGATCGATTCCGCTATAATCGAATATGCGGGGGAGTAGCTCAGTTGGTAGAGCAACGGCCTTTTAAGCCGTAGGTCCTGGGTTCGAGCCCCAGCTCCCTCAGTCGGAATAAGGTGAGACCTGCCCGCCGCTGGCAAGCAGGCGGGGGTGAGAGTGAAAGACGGAGCGAACGGGGTAGCCTTGCGAGAGGGCTTGTGTGGCCTGATGAAACGTCTCATCTCCAACCTAACAGTTGACGGAGCTGAGGAACCAAGTACCATGTTTTTCCCTGCTGTGAGGTAGGGCATTCCCGGAACTTTCCGGGTGGGACCAGGATTAGGGTAGTGTTTGGCCCCATCGTCTAGCGGCCTAGGACACCGGGTTTTCATCCCGGCAACCGGGGTTCGACTCCCCGTGGGGTCATTGCGAGACCCCGCGCTGGATAACGGCGCGGGGTTTTCGTTTGTTTTGGCCCTCACAGAAAGGTGACGCCCTCCCCTACCAACAGTACAATCATCTGCAATGCCCAAGGGCGGTAAGGAATCGTCTTCACCCGGATGGAAACGCACGCTGGTGCGCGGGCTCCCAACCCTCGCGGTCGTGAGTTCCCTGCTATTCGCCCTCGCACTCGCCATCCGCCCGCTCTCCTCCCCGGACCTCGGTTACCACCTCACCTACGGTGAGCAATTCCTCGAAACGGGGCGAATAGTCGACACCAACGAATTTCTCTACACCCTCCCGACCAACCCCGACGAGCGGATGCCCCCCGGGCCCGCATGCTGGTACGACCAGAGCGGGCGGTACCGATTCCCCAACGCAAACTGGTTCTCTCAGGTCATCTTCGCTGCGGTGTATCGCGCGGGCGGTCCCGTCGGTCTCTGCGCGCTCCAGGGTGGCCTCGTCTTCGCAATCTTCGTACTGATGCTCCTGACGATGCGGCGGGTGGGCGTACCCCGGACGCCTATCGCGGCGGGGATATTGCTCGCGGCGATGTGTGGGTACATGCGATTCAACCTGCGCCCGGAGATCCTCGCCTACCTCCTCCTGGTAAGTCAGCTGTTCATCCTGCTGCAAAGGCGCCTGACGTGGTGGGCGGTCTTGGGGCTGGTATTGCTGCACCTGGTCCTGGTCAACTCGCACAGCTACTTCCTGCTGGGGATCGCACTGACGGGGGCGTTTCTCACCGATCGCCTCCTCCGGCTGCTCTGGCCGAAGATGCTGAAGAAACAAGCGGGCGAGCGCTCGCCCAATGTATCCCGGGATGCGATGCTTCTCGCTGCAGCGCTGCTCGGACAGGTAGTGATTTGCTTCGTGAATCCGTGGACTTGGCGGTTGGCTGGTCTCCCGGTCCAGACGCTACTGTTCATGCGCGAGCACGGAATCGCCGGGGCGGACCCGTTCACCATGAGTCATCCCTGGTCGCACATCGGAGAGTTCTTCCGCCCGTTCGCCGGGGGATTCGTCGAGGTGAGGGCGACCTACGGATACTGCGTTCTGCTGGGTCTGGCGGGGCTCGGTGCTGTGGGGGCGATCTTGCGGCGGCGCTGGGATTGGGTGCTGATCATCGCTGGAATGACCGCGATTTCCCTTTCCATGCGGCGCAATATAACCCCTGCCGCCTTCTTGCTCATCCCACTAGCGCTGGGGGCGTGCTTCGCACCCGCAACGAAGGTGCACGATAAGCTCTCAAAAAGATTGAGGGAGAATCTCTCCACGCTGGGCGCCTCTGCGGTGGTGCTCGTCTCGCTTTGGTTTGCCCTCAACGTGGTCACCCAGCGGTTCTACTCCACCGAGCGGTCGCCAACGCGATTCGGAGTTGGCCTCGACCGCGTCAACATGCCCGTGGGGGCGGCCGAGTGGATAAGCCAACACATACCGCCCTCGCGAGTATGGACCGATTACGGAAGCTCGTCCAACCTGCATTACTTTACCGATCCGCATTCGGCGGTCCCGATCATGACGAATACGTGGGCTTACCCACCGGACGTCATGAAGTTGGTGCTCGACGTCTCGGGTGGTAAGAAACCCTTCGCTCCGATCGCCAAGCGATACGGGGTTCAGGTCGTATCCCTGCGCGTCAGTTTCGCGACCGCGGCGCTGGTGCACTTCCTGCAAACGGAAGCGGATTGGGCGCTGGTCCACCTGGACCCCGCGTACGCTATCTTCCAGTCCCGATCCGCCTTTGATGCAGCTTTGAAGGTTCAGACCATCACGGAGAGCAACTTCGATACGAACGCCTATATCTCCAAGCTCAGGTCTCTCGACCCCGCCCCCGCTCAGGCGTTGCATATTGGGGGGCGGACGCTTTTCCATCTCGGGTGGGACAGCGCGGCGATTCGGGTATTCGCCGCCGCCGTCAAGGACGATCCGCGCTTTTACGAGGCCTGGAACATGCAGGGGTTATGTCTGGCGCGGCGAGGCTCCGGGCGATTCCTGCAGACCGGGAGCAAGGAAGATCTGCTGAAGGCCGCGAAATGCTTCCGCAAGGCGCTGAGACTCAAAAGCGATTACGAACCCGCCCGCATCAACCTGAACGTCGTTTCAGACCAACTCCGGGGCCTTCGGCGGCGGTGATCTGGATTTCTCCCCGCCCTGCTGATAGACTCGCTCGCTCATTCAACCCGAGCGTGGTAAGAAGGTCACAATCAAAGGACCCGAGAAGATGGAAGACACCTACGGAAACCTGATCTGCTCACTGGCAAAGGAAAACGACAAGCGGATAGTCTTACTGGTGATGGACGGGGTCGGGGACTGCGACAACGAGGGGCGCGGAACGGCGCTTCAGATCGCAAAGACGCCCAACCTCGACGCCCTCGCCGCGCGAAGCGCGCTCGGTCTGCACGTCCCCATCGCACCCGGTGTGACCCCCGGGAGCGGGCCCGGGCATTTGGGGCTGTTCGGGTACGATCCGCTTATCTACCAGGTCGGGCGGGGGGTGCTCAGCGCCCTGGGGATCGAGTTCGCACTGACCTCGCGGGACGTGGCGGCCCGGCTGAACTTCTGCACGATCGACGGCGACGGGAACGTCACCGACCGCCGGGCGGGACGCATCGGCGACGACGAGAACAAGCGGATCGTCGAGAAGATCCGTGGAAAACTCATCCCCCTCCCCGGTGTGGAAGTGCTCATGGAGACCGTCGCCGAGCACCGCGCGCTGCTGGTGCTGCGCGGGGATGATCTCGATGACGACATCGGCGAGACCGACCCGCAGGCGGTAGGCGTCCGGCCCCTATCGCCCACTGAGGCACCGCATGACAAATCCCCCACCGCGAAGATCGTCGAGCAGATCATCTCGCAGGTGCGCGAGATACTTTCGGACGAACCGCAGGCGAATATGATCCTCGCACGCGGATTCGCGAAGTTCCCGGACTGGGGTACGTTCGAGCAGCGCTTCAAGCTCAAACCCGCCGCCGTCGCAGGGTATCCGATGTATCGCGGGGTCGCCCGGTTGGTCGGGATGGAGGTGCTCTCGAAACCGACGACGGCGGCCGATGTCTGCACCGAAGCCGCGAAGGCGCTGAAGGACTACACGTTCATCTTCGCGCACTTCAAGTACACCGACAAGACGGGCGAGGACGGGGACCTTCCCGCCAAGATCGCGCGCATCGAGGAGATGGATGCCGCCCTCCCCACCCTGCTCGACGCCAAACCCGACGCGCTGATCATCACGGGCGATCACTGCACACCACCGAGTTTGAAGGCGCATTCGTGGCATCCGGTACCGGTGCTCATGAACGCACCGTACCTGGTCGGCGGGGACGCGGACCGCTTCGACGAAATCACCTGCCGCTCTGGCCAGATCGGGACAATCCTCGCCAAGCAACTGATCCCCCTGGCGATGGCGCACACCGGCAAGCTCGATAAATTCGGGGCGTAGCCCCGTTGTGGGACGAACCTCAAGAGCACTGCGGGAAGATGGTCATACGCAGCTGCGTGCACCCGTAGGGGACGAGCGTGACGGTCTGCAGCTTCTTTCCAAGCTTGCTCCTGAGCGCGGCGGGGTTGGGTAGCTGCGGGGTGAATTGGAAATCACCTCGGGCCTTCTCCAGCTTCCTATGAGACATCTGGCGAGTGACTGCCCTTTTGCGGACAAGTCCCCATCCTTTGACGATCCGGGCGGGGACGCGAAGTTCCACCGGAGACTCCTCAAGCGACCAGGGATCCAGGGAGACAGGGTTCTTGATGATCTCCACGGCGGAGCGAAGATTCTGCTCGTTGATCCCCAGCGCGTAGTTCCACCTGCTCACCGGGTAGAGATCGTAGGCGGGGAGGTCCGCCGTCGAACACTTATCCCTGCGGTCAATGCGCCTCTGGGCGGGAATCCCAAGCGAGTAGACGAGCGGACCGCGCTCGATACCTACCCCTCCGCGAGGGGTGTGAGTGAGCTTCACCTTCATCGGGAGCACCAGCGTGATGCGGTCGTTGTGAGCGAAGCGGCGCGTGATCTTCCTGAACGTACCGGCGCGCGTCGGTCCTTTGAGCTTCTTACCGTTGACCATGATCCTCGCCCCACGCGCCCATGTGGGAATTCGAACCCACAGCGTGAAACGAACCGGTTCGCCCGTGCGAATTTGCAGTGAGATCTCCTCCGAGAACGGGTAGTTCGTCTCTTCTACGATCGTTACCTTCCGGGCGGTGGGCCCGACTTTCGCAGTAACGCGGGACGGTCCGTACATCGCCGCCACCAACCCCCCCTTCCCGTCGGACAACCACATCCGCGAGATGAAGTTGGGCATGATGCGATTGACTTCGCCCGCACAGCATTGAGTCCCGGGGTTCGGACGGTACGACATCCATGACTTTCCCCGCTCGTACAGGTTGTGATTCGAGCGCGATGTTGCGATGACCTGGTTGGGGCAGGAGAAATACTGAAGCGCCTTGAAGTCGCTATCGACCGCTCCGGGGGCGGCGTTGAAGCACGCACGCTCGATCTTGTCGGCGTACGCGGGGTCTCCCGTGGCAAGCAGCAGATACCCCACCGACCACGTGTAATCCGCGATATCGCACGTTTCGTGGGAATCGAGCGGGTCCTTCCCCTGCAGATCCTCAGTTGAGCTGCATACCCCGTCGATAAGCATGGAATCGCGGTCGATCTTGCGGTAGGCGTTGATGGAGGCGCGGAGCAATCGGCGATTCCCAGTGTGCATGTAGAGGATCGCCGGGAGCTTCGCCATCTCGTTGTACGTAACCCCGTGCTCAGTAGCCCGTCGCCCTGAAAGCATTGACCGCACGGAATTGTCCCGATCCGGATACTTCCGGTTAAACTCGTCATACCCCTGAAGTGCATGTTCCAGCAGCCGCTTGTTCCCCGTTTGCGTATACGCCCAACAGATCGCCTCGACGTTGCAGACCTCTCGGCCGAAGCTGTGAGGCGACGTCCTGGAAAGATAATGCCTGCGCACCGCCCAGGAAATTCTCGCATCCTTCGTCGCGGACTGCTCCGCCATCAGCGCGCGAAAGAACACCGCGTGCGCCCAGCGGTTGTGGTTTTGCGGCTCCTTGATGTGCTTGGGGCCCAGATACCCGTCGAAATCCGGATGCTCCAGGACGTACTCGATCTGCTTGCGCGCTTTTGAGATCAGGAATTCATCCCCCAGCAGGTGCCCGCAGCGGATCATCCCGTCGACCCAGTAACCCGTCTGCTCGTAGGCCCACCAATCCTCACCGTCCCGCTTGGGGACCCTCTTCCCGCCCCATCCGTATGTATTGAACGGATACCCCGCCGCCTCCAGGTGCCCCGTGAGCCCGTCTCTTTGTTTCTCCAAATACCGCCGCAACCATCCCTCCGGGGAAATTTGCGTAAGGGGCAACTCATGGAAACTGGCGAACCGTGCTTTGTTGTACATTCGATATTCTCTTTCAGAGAGTTCTCGATTGAGCGGGGCGTTTCAAAGAAAAGCACCGCCCAATTCATTCGGCGCTGCTTCTACGGAGCTGTTTCGCGGTCTCTTCTTTGCGTCCGGCGGCCGCCCTACGCGAGCTTTCCGACGACGGGGAGTCCGCCCGTAAGGGGCAGCGCGTAGTCCTTGAAGCTGGGAGTGATGTTGTTGCCCGCGCGGTTGATGTACTTGTGCGGGAGCTCTCGGGTATCCTTCGCGACGTCGCTCAGCTTGGCGCGGACGCATTGGATCTTGTACTTCTTACCGGGCAGGCGTTTGAAGACGACCGAACCGTCCAGGTCCCCTGCCGTCGCGAACTCAACGGCCTTTCGTCCCACGAGGCGCGCCTCCACCTGGTCCACCGGTGAGGCATACCCGGCGAACGAGCGCTGAAGGTAACCGTAGGTGTCAGCCCGGACGCGAAGCGTCTTGTACCGCTGCTTCATCGACGTCCTGATGTAATCCGCCAGAAAATCGCCCAGCGCCCCCGACCCCGACAGCTGAACGTTTCCGTGCGAGTCGCGCTCGATGCGATGCCCCAGCTTCTCCCCCAGCGCCACCGCCACCGGTGTATGCGTCTCATCGGAAATCCCCTCGGAAACGGCGACGAGGCACCTCCCGAGCTTCCCGTAAACGTCTTTGACGTCTTCGATGAATTGTTCGACGTCGAACGGGACTTCCGGGACGTAGACCAGGTGCGGTCCGTCGGTGGGGTCGGTTCGCCCCAGTGAGCTCGCCGCTGTCAACCACCCGGCGTGTCGGCCCATCACGACGCTGATTTTTATGCCGGGCAGCGAATTGTTGTCGCAATTCTCGCCCATGAACGCCGACGCCACGAAGCGCGCCGCCGATCCGTAACCGGGTGTGTGGTCGGTCGCGCAAAGGTCGTTGTCGATGGTCTTGGGAATGTGGAAGACTCGCAGTTCGTATCCGTCTCTGGCGGCGAGTTCGTTGACGATGCGGGCGGTATCGGCGGAGTCGTTACCACCGATGTAGAAGAAGTACCGCACGTCGTTCTTTGCGAAGACCTTGAAGATTCGGCGGCAGTATTCGGCGTCTGGTTTGTCGCGGGTGGACCCGAGCGCGGCGGCGGGCGTGGCGGCTATTTGCTCGAGCTGGGGTTGCTTGAGCCTCGATAGGTCTATGAAATTCTCGTCGACAATTCCGCGCACACCGTGCCTGGCCCCGAGCAGGCGCCCAATAGAACCGCTGGTCTTGACGCTCTCGATAACGCCCACCAGCGACTGGTTGATGACGGCCGTCGGGCCTCCGGATTGACCAATAACCGCATTGCCTTTCGCGACAGCACCCATCTGCTCTTGCCTTTCCTTTCAATCCCCGCTGCGCGACGAGACACCGTTCAAATACATTAAATCCACTGCAATTGTCGCCTGCTATCTAGCCGTTCAGCATTTCGCGCTCGATGAAGGTCGTATCCCACTGTCCGCGGACGAACTTCTCGTGATGGAGGACGTCCCTGCAGAGCGGGATCGTGGTCTTGGTCGGGTATATTACGAATTCCTCGAGTGCGCGGAGGGCTACGGCGATGGTCTCGCGGCGAGTCGGGCGGTGCACGATGAGCTTCCCGATCAGGCTGTCGTACGTGGGCGGGATATCGTATCCCTGATACACGTGGGAGTCCCACCGCACTCCCAGTCCGCCCGGGGCCACGAACGACTCGACCCTTCCGGGGCTCGGGCGGAAGTTGTGGGCGGGGTCCTCGGCGTTGATGCGGCACTCCAGGGCGACCCCTTCCTGTGAAATGTCTCGCTGTTCGAGCGTGAGCTTTTCGCCCGAGGCGATTCGCAACTGCCAACCCACCAGGTCTTCCCCCGTGACCATCTCAGTGATCGGATGCTCCACCTGGATTCGCGTGTTGACCTCCAGGAAATAGAAATTGCCGTCCTTATCGAGCATGAATTCGACGGTTCCGGCGTTGTGGTAGTGCACCTCTTTGGCGAGGCGGATCGCGGAGTTGCAGATCTCCGCTCTCACTTTGGATTTCAGTCCCGGTGAGGGTGTTTCCTCGATGACCTTTTGACGGCGGCGCTGAACGGAGCATTCGCGCTCGAACAGATGCACGATATGCCCCCTGCGGTCGCCCAGGATCTGCACCTCGATGTGGCGGAAGTCCTCGAGGCATTTTTCCATGTAGAGGCGTCCGTCGCCGAAGGAGATCTCCGCCTCCGCCCGCGCCTGCTTGAAGACGCTTTTCAGCGTTGCCTCGTTGTGCGCGAACCTGATTCCGCGCCCTCCGCCCCCGGCCGCGGCTTTGATCGCCACCGGATATCCGATCGTCTCGGCGACGTCGACCGCCTCTGAGACGGTCGCTAGGGGACCGTCGCTTCCCGGGACCACCGGAACGCGGGCGGAACGCGCAATGGCCTTTGCCTGGATCTTGTCGCCCAGCGCTCGCATCGCCTCCACGCTGGGACCGATGAACTCGATCTTGCAATCCCTGCAAATCTCTGCGAAGTGCGCGTTCTCGGCGAGAAATCCGTAACCCGGATGGATCGCTTCCACGTCGGCGATCTCAGCGGCCGCGATTATGCGCGGGATGTTGAGATAACTGTCGGCCGATGGAGCAGCCCCGATGCAGATTCGCTCGTCGGCGAGGTGCAGGTAAGAGGCGTCGCGGTCGGCCTCCGAAAAAACGACCACGGTCTCGATTCCGAGCTCCATGCACGCCCGGATGATCCGCAGGGCGACCTCGCCCCTGTTGGCAATTAAGATACGGGAAAACATGCTTTTCTCCCTCAGCCGTTACGAGGGCCTGACGCGAAAGAGAGGCTGGCCGAATTCGACGGGCTGGGCGTTCTTGACGCAGATCTCCACGATCG
>SDBT01003622.1_pt1 | contig 26591 bp, 23 predicted proteins | sample 2277101 | NCBI WGS metagenome assembly SDBT01 (sample SAMN10404973, study PRJNA504765) | marine sediment metagenome | isolation source: marine sediment core GS10_PC15, 103 cmbsf | place: Arctic Ocean: Southern Knipovich Ridge | collected 2010 | reverse complement strand
TTCCCAGGAAGGCGAACTTGTCCGATCACATAAATTCCGTCTCCCACACCATAAATAGCAGCCTTCTCATTATGAGAATATAGGGCAATGTATCCGCCATTCGGTCCAGAGTAGTGGTTAAATGTTGGAAGGTGGGCAACATATCCGCCACTCGGTCTGGTGGAGTAGTTAAATGTTGGAAGGGTACGCGCCTCAGGGCCAGGAGCTGGCCAGTTCACGACTACATTATCTTTCACATAGACGTTGAAATCGATTGGCAACAACTGGTTGTTTGCTGAAGGCTGAATACGGTGAGAACCATATCCGCATTTGCTCTCTGAGCGCTCTGTCTCTGATTCTAAATCATAAGCATTATAATCTACATCTACAATTGCTTCTTCTGAAATTTCCATTCTTCCCTCTATTTTAGATTTTATAAGTTGACGACATGGTGTTATTATATAATAAAAATTAACAACAATACTATATATATTTTCAGTAATTTAATCTAAACCATAAACTTCTGAATGGTAAATGATTATAGTAATAATAAATTATTTTTAATCACACAGTCTATTTTTTGAATCGATAAGAGAGCTTCTTAGATAAGTTGTTGAATATTTGTATGAAATAGATCGATTCATGGGAAGACAAAAAATATCCTATTGCTGCGTAGATAAATGTTTGATTTGACTTAAGTCACGTAAATATTTTATCATGATTGGACCTTAAAAAATAAAGGGGAATTGTCGTGTCAATTCAAACTCAGGATATAGCAAATTGGTCAAATCAACGCTTGTATGATGAGGCAATGGCTTTATCAAATAAATATTACAACTTGCTGTGGGACTATACTTACAGTCCATCAGGAATCGGTGATACTCATAGTAATACCCATGCTGTTTTGTTCTCATTATTTGAACCAATAACAGTGTTTCATCGCTTATACTATTTTATCACTTCTGGTGATATAGGAAGAAGCATATATAGATCAGATCTAGAAAATAAGTATAAGAGGGTTGTTGAGCTAGCCCAAGCTACGATAAATACTCAAAACTTGGCTTCGGGATCTAATCTAATAGCCAGTAAAGTAGCTAAGGTAGCAATGGGTAAAGCCATCTCGAAAAAGAGAGTTGCAGAACAAAGCGCAAGAATAGCTGCACATCAGAACGTAATGAATAAAAAATGATGCCTGGTTTGACATCTGCATAAGCTTGTGGCCTTAAATGGGTTCGAGAGTAGGCAACATGGCTTCTGCTTCTGCCAGCTCTTCTTTTGTCTAAGGAGAAAACGTATGTCAGATGAAGATAGATTTGTTAAGGTTCCCATAAACATGCCGTAGATATTGATGATTACTACCCAGATTTAGACATCCCTATGCAGTACCAGGCCTCAGCATCTGATTATTACGTGCAGGATACTGAACCAGATGTTAGCTGGGGGAGGCCTAACCAAGGAATGGCACTTTGGGAAATTATTTTTTCAACAGAGCCCTTCTTAGATGGAAAGATTTTTCTGGCGCTGATGAGAATTACAGGCTAGTATGGCTAAGCTATGAATAGAACACTTAAGACTTTTTATATCCGCACATATGGCTGTCAGATGAATGAACTCGACTCTGAGATCATGGTCGGTCAGTTGGAGAAGCGCGGGCTCAAGCGGGTGCAGAATGAGGGTGAGGGCGACCTGCTCCTATTCAATACCTGTTCGATTCGCGATCTTGCTGAGCGGAAGGTGATGGGGAAGATCGGCCAGCTCGGCCGCTCTAAGAAGAGGCAGATCATCGGAGTGACAGGCTGCATGGCTATGGCTAAAAAAGAGAGCCTCTTCCGCAAACTCCCCAATGTCGATTTTATCATTGGCACGAATAACATCACCGATCTGGACCTAATTCTAGACCAGTTGATAGAGACGGGTGAGAAACAGATTAAAACTGACGATCAATTTGAAGAGAATCTCAACTATCTCCTAGCGAAACGGGACGATAAGTATAAAGCGCACGTTTCGATCATCCGAGGGTGCGATAAGTTCTGCACCTACTGCGTCGTTCCCTACACACGTGGACAGGAGGTCTCCCGTCCTCCAGATGATATCGAAGAGGAGTGCCGCCGCCTCGCCGACCAAGGCTATAAGGAGGTGACTCTGCTTGGGCAAAATGTCAACAGCTACGGCAAAGATAAGCCTGAGTGGCAGGAGCTCTTCCACGATCTACTCTGCCGCCTCGATAAGATCGAAGGTATCGAGAGAATCCGCTTCCTCACCAGCCACCCTATTGATATCACTGTAGAGCTGATGCACGCGCTTCGAGATCTCCCCTCTCTCTGTGAATTTGTCCACTTCCCTATCCAGGCTGGATCGAGCCGCATCTTAAAAAAGATGCATCGGATCTATACGAAGGAGGAATACTTTGAAAAAGTTGCGCTACTAAAGGAGATCGTTCCAAACGTCTCTCTTGGAACTGACATCATCGTCGGCTTCCCTACAGAGAGTGAAGAGGAGTTCGAGGAGACACTTGAAGCGTTCCGTCAGATTCGCTACTCCGTAGCCTTTCTCTACACCTACAGCCAGCGCAAGGGTACCCCTGCGATGCGCTGGAAAGATGACATTCCCCAAGAGGTGAAAGATGAGCGCCTCCAGAGGCTCCTCGCCCTGTATGATACGATCGGCGCAGAGGAGCGCCAAGCAATGATTGGAAGCGAAGTTGAAGTTCTGGTAGAGCGCCGGAATAGAGATGGACAGCTCAAAGGACGTACCCGCTGCTGGAAGAAGGTGATCTTCCCAGGGGATGATAGCATGATTGGCACCCTCCAAACCGTCAAATTGCACAGCTTCAACCACCAAACACTACTTGGTTCTACATCATCCGCTGAGCTTCTCGCTTCGGTTTGACAAATCCTGCGAGAAAGAGTCCCACTAAAAACCATTGAATGAGATAGTCGGCCATCATCACTAAGGAGAAGCGGTAGCCCGCTGCAAACCAGTTCCAGTTGGGAATGACACCCAGAACTCCTACGATCAGCCCTGTCATCGTGACAAAAAGGAGGCGGCCTCCATAGTTGGTATCAACGACCTTAAATAGGAGGATGCTGATTAAGAGAGCGCCCGCGAGTTGGGTGAGAAAGGAGGTGATGTATAGCAAGGGGCTAGTGGGGTCGACTCCCCCTACTTTCACTTGAGCATAGACGAAAGGCCCAGCTTTCATCGCAGCTTTCTGCTGATTCATCTCTTTTTCTACTTCACCGGGAGTCAAATTGGCCTGGTGGGATTTGTCATAGGGAACCATATAGACCCCATCAACGGTTACATTCTCCTTGATCACCCACGCAACAAACTCTGGGTTACGGAACGTATTGATCGTCATATTATGCCAGGGAAGAACTGCCCATGAGACGAACGCCCATAGAAATGCGATGATTCCTCCAATAATTCCGCCAATAATTACTTTATACATAGATCTACCTCTGAATATGTTTTTTGAGAGAATAAAACTTTAAAGCTTTTTTTGAAACGCTTTTTCGTCGAGCACTTCAACTCCGAGATCGAGCGCTTTCTGATATTTGGAACCGGGGCTCTCCCCGACAAGAAGGTAATCGGTCTTTTTACTTACGCTACCGCTCACTCTTCCGCCGCGCTCCTTGATGAGTTCTGAGGCGGCACTTCGGGTCATCGACTCTAAGGACCCTGTGAGAACAAAGCTCTTTCCAGCAAAGGAGTGGCCAGCAATTTTTTTGTAAGCAGCCTCTGGTTTAACGCCGAGAGAGAGAAGAGCTGCGATCTCTTTTTGACGCGTGGCATCCTCTAGAAAAGAGAGCACCGAGCGTGCGACCTTCTCACCAACCCCCTCAATCTCGCACAGCTCTTCTTCGCTCATTTGAGAGAGTTTTTCGATACTCCCCGCCTCATCAGCGAGGAATTGCGCTGTTCCTGCACCGACATAGGGGATTCCAATCGCAAAGATAAAGCGAGAGAGGGTGCTCTTCTTCGACTTCTCAATGCTCGCAAGTAGGTTTTGAATCGATCTCTCTTTAAAACCCTCTATCTGCGCGAGATCCTCCTCAGTCAGACGGTAGATATCGGAGAGATCTGAGAGCAGTCCGCTCTCGGAAAGTTTCTTTACGATTTCTGGACCCAGATTCTCTATATCCATCGCATTTTTGCTCACAAAGAAGCTCATACGGCGTAGTTTCTGTCCCCCGCACTCTCTCGTATTAGGACAGCGCACCGCCACCTCTCCCTCTGTGCGGACCAGCTCTGTTCCACAGATCGGACAGCTGGCCGGCATCGTCCACGGATCGGATTTCGCGGGGCGCTTCTCAACCTCGACTCGGACAACTTTGGGGATGACGTCACCCCCCTTCTCAATGATCACCGTATCACCGATGCGGATATCTTTTCGCATCACCTCCTCTTCATTATGAAGGGTCGCGCGCGCAATGGTGCTCCCTGCAAGGGAGACAGGTTTAAGCGTTGCAACGGGGGTTAAGACTCCCGTCCGCCCCACCTGGACTGTGATCTCCTCGATCACGCTCTCCGCCTGCTCGGGAGCAAATTTATAGGCAGTAGCCCAGCGCGGACTCTTCGCTGTCGCCCCAAGAATGTCATGATCTCGCAGACTATTCACTTTAATCACGATCCCATCAATCTCGAAGGGAAGATTGGGACGGAGCGCTTCGATTTTATCTGCAAAAGCAAAGATCTCCTCGACGGTTTTGCACACTGTGAAGAACTCAGTATTTCCAACTGGCAGACCCAGCTTTTTCAGGTGAGCGTGCACCTCCGACTGCGTCTTCAACCCCTCTCCTATCGCATTGTAGACGACGATATCGAGCTTGCGCTTGGCAACTACTGCCGAGTCGAGCATCTTAAGAGAGCCCGCCGCCGCATTGCGCGGATTGGCCCAGGTGAGATCCCCCGCCTCCTCTCTTTCGAGATTGAGCTCGGCAAAATCCTCTTTGGGAATGAAGACCTCTCCTCGGACTTCAATACTCACCTTCTCTTTAAGTTGATGGGGAATCGAAGGGATCGTCTTAATGTTAGCAGTGATATCGTCGCCGCGGCGGCCATTGCCTCGCGTCACCCCTCGCACGAGCTCTCCCTTCTCATATTTCAGTGAGATCGCCACGCCATCCATCTTAAGTTCTACGCAGTAGTCGACCCTCTCTCTCTCGAGTCCCTTCTCCACACGTTTGATAAAATCTGCAACCTCCTCCTCAGAGTAGGTATTGCAGAGAGAGAGCATAGGGTGCTCATGCTTCACCTGCTTGAAACCCTTGGTAGAGCGCTCTCCAACGCGCCGGGTGGGAGTCTCCTCAGGGACCCATTCGGGATGGTCTGCTTCAATCTTCTCCACTCTCTTCACTAAAAGGTCGTAGTCGTAGTCGGTAATCTCAGGCTGGGATTTTTGGAAATAGAGGGCGTCGTGCTTTTTGATCTCTTCAAGCAGTCTTAGATACTCTTGCTTACTCATATCTTGATAATCAGGGTTGAGAGGGGGGGAAGGCTGAGGCGTATCCCCTCTTTTTCACTAGCAATTTCGGGATTCATTATGCCAGACCCTCCATATTCTTGCGAGTCGGTAGAGAAGATTTCTCGCGGTTCGCCCGCCCCCTTGAGAGGAATCAGATAGTCGGTCAACTCGCTTGCTGAAAAATGGTGAACGCAGAGGAGCCTCTCCTCCCTCCCCTTTCGTAGATAGGCAAGAACAGAGTTTCTCTCGTCACTCATATCGACCCACTCCCACCCGCTTCTTGAAAAATCATCCTCCCAGAGGGCGGGGTGCTCCCGGTAGAAGCGATTTAGTGCAGTCGCGCACTCTTGAAGTTTCTGATGGAAGGGCATCTGTAGAACATCCCAGTGGAGCTCCTCTTTGCAATCCCACTCTAGCCACTGCCCAAACTCCCCCCCCATAAAGAGCAGTTTTTTTCCAGGGTGGCAGATCATATAGCTAAGAAGGAGCCTTAAATTTGCAAATTTTTGCCACTCATTCCCCGGCATTTTAGAGAGGAGGCTCTTTTTACAGTGAACCACTTCGTCGTGTGAGAGGGGAAGAATATGCCGCTCTTCAAAATAGTAGGTGAACTCGTGGACAAGAATTTTATGGAGATGGTGGCGCTCTTCCATTGGAGTTTCAAAAAAGCGCAAGGTGTCATTCATCCATCCTAGATCCCATTTTAGGTCAAATCCCAACCCTTCGGGAGCTGTCACCTTCGGAAAAGCGTGCGACTCCTCAGCAATCATAACCACTCCAGGATGGATCTCATGGACCAGCCGATTGAGCTCTTTTAGTAGGTTAATCGCCTCAAAGTTCTCATTTCCCCCATCACTATTGGCCACCCACTCACCCTCTCTCCCTGCAAAATCTAAATAGACCATCGAGGAGACGGCATCGACGCGCAACCCATCGATATGCATCTTGTCCAAGTAGAAGAGAGCGCTACCAATCAGAAAATTGGAGACCTCATACCTTCCATAATTGAAGATGTGGGTCTTCCAATGGGGGTGGAAGCCCTGCCTGGGATCGACATGTTCATAGAGAGAGGTGCCATCAAAGTGCGCAATGGAGTGGTCATCAGTGGGGAAGTGTCCCGGCACCCAGTCGAGAATCACACCAATTCCATGGCTGTGCAGCGTATCGACAAAATATTGGAACTCTTGAATCGTTCCATAGCGACGAGAGATCGCATAGAAGCCCGTCACTTGGTAGCCCCACGACTCATCGAGAGGATGGCCCATTACTGGCATGAGCTCTACATGGGTATACCCCATCTTTTTGAGATACTCCGCAAGGCGCGGTGCGATTTCGCGGTAGCCGAGGAACTCGAACTCTCCCCTATTCCATGAACCCAGATGCACCTCATAGATGTTCATAGGGCGATCGAGCGCTCGCTTGCGACTCTCCATCCACTTCTGGTCGCTCCACTCAAAGCTGTCCACCCTATTGACAACAGAAGCCGTATTGGGGCGCATCTCACCCTGAAATGCTAGGGGGTCAGCCTTGAAGCGCACCTCTCCCTCGCGCGTCTCAATCGCGAATTTATACCTCTCCCCCTCAAGCAGGCCCGGAACAAAGAGCTCCCAAATTCCCGACGCTCCCATCAGCCGCATGGGGTTGATCTCAACATCCCACCGATTGAAATCCCCCACTAGCGCTACGCTCTTGGCGCAAGGCGCCCAGACCGAAAACTTCACCCCATTACACCCTTGATGGGTGCAGAGCCTCCCCCCTAAAACCTCATAAATTCTCCAGTGTTTACCCTTGCTGAGGAGCGCCTCATCCTCAGGGCTAAGCGTCGGAAGAAAGGCGTAGGGATCGTGGCCCAGCTCTCCACTTGGATGGGTGATGCGGTAGTCCAAAAGAGTGATCTTCTCCCCCAATGCGTACTCAAAGAGCCCCTCGCCGCCCGTCGGAGTCGCTTGAACGCGCTCACCCTTGAGCTCAAATTGGAGCTCACTCGCTCCCTTTCGCCAGAGGCGAATCAACCGTCCCTCTTTATGAAGACCTAGCTGCTGATGTGGGTTCGTTCTATTCATATAGAGCCCTTATACCAAAAAAAAAGATTTGAATTATTCTTTCTTAAACCGTGCTGTTCAAACCACTAGGTTTCGAACACGATTAAGGAGGCAGCAACCCAGCTTGGAGCCGGATGTCCATGGAATAGGCCCGAAACATCGATTAGTCGAAGATCGAGAATTCTGCTCTTAAGAGGCCCCAAGAGATAGCGCAAGAGGGTTCCGGTATCTCTCGAATCATTTCGAATCACACCACATTGCTCTAGGTAACCCTTATAATCGCCCCTACGAAGGAGTGCTAGCGCCTCCTCAATCTGCCTATGCGCAAAGGCCTTACCTGCAGCTCCACTATCTATGATCTCATTTGGGTCCATCCCATAAGCACGGCCGTGGTGGCAGAGATCACCTGTGGCAACAACAACACTATCCTTCGCAAGGGATTTAAGCTCTTCAACTCCCTTTAACCTGCTTGGATTACCAGCGGTTAAGGAGGGATATCTCACAATGAGACGTGGCGGCCGAATCCCCCTCTGTTTGACCTCTTTTTCCCATAGGAACAGAAAATTAAGGAGTGAATACTCCTCCTTCCAGTAACGATCACCACCCACTCCTGGCCCAAGAACTCCATAAGACCCCTCTTGCGTCACATCTTCACCTTCCAGCTCCCTCTCACGAGCCCGAATTAACTCTTCTGATAACTGATGGAGCACACCCAGTATCACAACTTGATCTGCGCCGCTATCCAGACAACCGTGAACAACGGCCGCTACCTGATCTCCGCATTGACTCAAATATGTATGAGGGAAGATGGCACTTCCCCCAGAAGCCAGAGTGGTACCAAGCGACCACTTTCTTCCCCCATCAAGGATCTTCTGAATCCCCGCTGGAGAGATCGAGTTTCGCTCTTCAAGATAGTGGTCGAAGGCCGATTGCAACATTTTCATGATAAATCCATGAAGTACTCTCTAAAATAGCAATAGTATGTAGGAACCGAGAATCAATCCTTGTCACCTTTTTTCTATTTGCCTATCATCTATTCTATGCATCGTATATTAAAGCTTCTACTTTTACTTTTACCGTGCTCTCTTACTCTAGGGGCAACCGAGGCGAAGATGAAGGTCTGCTTCATTGTAAATCCCATCTCGGGAACGGGGAGACAGAAGAAGATCAAAAAGCTCATTAAGCGCAATCTCGATCGGAAGCAGTTCACCTACGAAATTCTCTTTACTGAGAGATCTAAACATGCGACAGAGCTCAGCAGGGAGGCGGTCTCAAACGGAGCGCAGATTATCGTCGCTGTGGGAGGAGATGGATCGGTGAACGAGGTGGCGCGGGGGATGATCGGATCGAATGCCGCCTTAGCAGTGATTCCAACGGGTTCAGGGAATGGCTTTGCTCGACACTTTGAGATCCCCACAAATCCTGCAGAGGCGATCAGAGTGATCAATCAGATGAATACCCAGTGGATCGATACCGTGAAGATCAATCAAGAGTCCTACCTTGGGGTTGCTGGGATCGGATTTGGTGCAGATGTGAGCCGCGCCTTCTCGAATTTAGGAAAGCGAGGAGCCGCAGCGTACCTGCGCGTAATCTTCAATGAGCTTCCCAACTATAAGCCAAAAAATTACCATCTGATTATCGATGGAAAACCGTACAATGAGAGAGCATTTTTGATCTGTTTTGCAAACACCCAGCAGTATGGTAACAACGCCTTCATTGCGCCCAATGCAAAGATCGACGACGGCTTTCTTGACGTCATCATCTGGAAAGAGTTCCCCCCTCATGCCGCACCAAAACTTATCCACGATCTCTTCACAAAACACTTAGACGACTCCAAGTATACCAAAACCTTTCGCTGTCAAGAGGTGATCCTAAAAAAACCGCTGCAGACGATCCATCTCGATGGGGAGCCGATGGAGTTTGACGAAGATGTCTACATCCGCATCCTCCCCTCCTCCCTCAAGATCATCACACCTCAGTAATCCTGCTTTTTGACCATCAATCAGCAAAAGATACCCTGATAAATAGAGGTGTTTCGTTATTTTTGGAAGCGGTCGAGGGTGTAGGTGGTGTTGGCGGTGAGCTCTAGGGGCTCGCCAGCCTGGCAGATCACGCCTCGGTCGCGTGCTCCTCTTCGCATGCGGAAGGATCTGATGGGCGATTGAAAGATCAGGAGCCGCTTTTGATCGCTCTTTGGGTAGAGGACAAGGCAGCGAATGAGCTTTTTGGACCATTCGAGATCTAGGGTTAGATCGTCACAGTCGACAGCGACAAAGCGCCCTGAATGGAGCTGAACAGGGAGGCATGGGAGAATAGCTAGACCACTCTCTTGCTCCTGCACTAGAAGCTGACGAATCAGCCGGGCTCCTTCTCCAAGGAGCATGAGAGGAGAGGCGCCATCAGGTATCTCATCTCCCTCCTTCAGCAAGCCTTGATAGTCGGTGTCTTGTAATCGAGGTGTAAACATCCCTTCAAATCCCGCTCGGAAGAGTTCGAGAAAGTGTCTTCCGATCGCTTCTCGATTTTTCTTTGCAAGTAGCTCCTCGCATTGGTGAAGAAGGCGCGCTGTTCCCACCTTAAGTTTGGGATGGTCGGGGATATTCTTCCCGAGCTCAAACCAGATCGGAAGAATTTCATCTAAGCGCAGCCGTCTCTTAACGAGCGTCCAATCTTGCGCTTTGTGGCAACCAAAATGCATCTTTTCGAAGCGTGTAATTGGAAATGATGAGAACTTACTGGGCAAGATGAACTCTTCACTGCGCTTTAACTGGCGGGTCTGATTCTCATGGGTGAAGGCGATCCCCTCTTTGGGTCCACGCTCAAGGAAGAGTACGATCTCATGCGCGTTGGCGACTAATCGGTATGAAAAAAAGCCTTGAGGCCCCCGTCCAAAGACCCGGATCCATTGACGCTCTAAATCTTGCATCACGGTAAACTGACTCAAAGGCCCCTCTATTTTGCAAGTAATCGAGAAGGACTCCTGACTCGTCTTAGAGATCAAGTTTGCAAACTCAATACGTGTTGGATAGACCGTCACCTTCCAAGGGCTCTTGGGCAGTAGACAGCTAGATCCTACGTCATGCGAGTAGGGTCTGTACTTTTCGGTCAGTTTGATTTTCATAATGTCCAATTAATCCATCTCTATGATTTTCATTGCATCTTACACGTACTATCTCATTGGGTCTCAATCCCGCCGTAGGAATGGAGACGGATAGGAAGTGCTCGGTATGTCCCCGATCTTTACTCTCAAGTAGGACGTCAACCTCCCGTCCTACAAATTTATTTCGAAGCTGAAAGGCCTCTCTCTCTGCGACTTCTAGCAAGCGATGTTTGCGCTCTTCAATCACCTCTTTCGTCACCTTGTTTGGCATCCGCGATGCCCGGGTCTTTGGCCGGTCGCTATAGGGGAACATATGGACTTTTGCAAACTTGATCTCTCGGATGAGATCGAGAGTCTCTTGAAAGTCCTCTTCCGACTCCCCAGGAAAGCCGACAATCACATCTGTAGTAAAGGTGAAATCGGGATTGTGGTTGGTAAGCCGCGCTGTCGCCTCTAGGAAATCTTGCTTTGTATACTTCCGCCGCATCCGTTTGAGGGTGAGATTGGATCCCGCTTGCAGAACGATATGCATCGATGGACAGGTCTTTTTTCCATTGATCACTGCATCTAAAAGGTCATCGTCGACCTCATCAGGATCGATCGATGAGATGCGTAGCCGGTCTAGTCCCTCAACCTGGTCGACTTGGCGGACGAGATCAGCGAGCCGAACGGGTGGCGTCTGATTTCCATCGAAATCTCCGATGTTGATCCCTGTGAGGACTACTTCGCGGTAGCCATTTTCAACAAGCGTCTCCACCTCTTGCAAGATATCGAAGAGCTTCTTCGAGCGAGAGCGCCCTCGGACGGAGGGGATCACGCAGTAGCTGCAGTAGGAGTTGCATCCATCTTGAATTTTGACAAATGCTCGGGTATGCGCTTCAAACCGTTCAATCCGGAACTCAGGCCACTCTTCCTCGGGGAAGATGAGAGGGAGCAGCGCCTCCTTGTCGGAGTTCTTCACCACGTGAGTGACACCAGAAACGTCACCGAGCCTCTCAGCATAGCAGCCTGTTACAATAAGTTTTTCGGGATTGTGTTCACGGGCGAGCTTTCGGATCTGCGTAAGGGAGCGCTTGTCAGCGGAACGGGTCACCGTACAGGTGTTCACGATGCAGATCTCAGCCCTCTCATCAGGCTGAGCTTGAACGTACCCCTTTTTTCTGAGCTGATCGGAGAGAGCCTGTGACTCATATTGATTGGTGCGACAGCCCAAGGTGACAACTTTATATTTCTTCATGCCCCATGATTATAGGAAATGGCGCGAAAAAATACTACCCATCACTTTAAAAGCCCTCTGCAAGTGGCTCTTTAATACGCAATAATTGGAAGACCGAAGTGAAGTTCAAATTCTGCGGGGCCACAACGAAACATTGAGATATAGTTCACATCGACTCGAATCGATAGATCCTCTGCAGTGACATTATATCCGCCATCTACTCGTATAATTCTTTGGATCTCACGGCCGCCGATCAATTCTCTCAATTTCTCAGAAGAGCGAATGGCCTCTTTTTCAATTTTTTCTTGATACTCAGGAGCGAGGATAGTGACCATCGTTTCTTGAAGATTTTTCTGATCTGAGATCGCAAAGTAGGCTTTTCTACGGGCATCAGCAGAGCGAAAAGTAGCACTGCTCTCCTCTTCTTTGAAGAGTAATTCCTCTGACTCTGACTCAATTGTGTAATCTTGCAGAGATTCTAGATTTATATCACTAGCTTCTATTTCCATACATCCTCCTAAATTTTTCTATATTATAGTCGAAAATGAGGTGGAGATCAATAATAGGAATTCTTTTAGTATTTAGAATTTTTTATTACTCCCTCACTCCATAGAGAGACGTATGAGGAGCGCCCTATAATCAGGTGGTCGTCGAGCCGCACCCCTAGGAGGTTTCCTGAGACGACCAGGAGTTTGGTGAGCTCTAGATCAGCTTGTGAGGGGTGGGGATCGCCACTTGGGTGGTTGTGGGCGATGATGAGGCTAAATGCGCGATGGTGGAGGGCTTGATGATAGACCTCCCGTGGATGAACGATCACTTCTGAGAGCGTTCCCATCGCGATAATTTCATGGTGGAAGATGTAGCCTCTGGCATCACGCATTAGAAGAGCGAGAACCTCTCGCTTTTCATTCTCAATTTCAGGAGCGATCAAGGTGTAGACATCTTCGGGACCAGAGATGAAGCATCTGGCACTGCCCCCCTTTCTGTTGCACCGCTTGGCGAGTGCAAAGGCGGCTTGAAGCTGAATCGCCTTGGCTATTCCGATACCTTTGACTTCGGTAAGAGACTCAACAGAAGCTTCGAGTAGGCTACTTAACCCTCCAAAGCGGCTGAGAAGCGTCTCGGCTAGTGAGAGGACAGACTGCCCCTTTCTCCCGCTCCCAAGGCAGATAGCGATGAGTTCGGTGAGTGAGAGTGCATCCGCCCCGCGCTGGAGAAAGCGCTCTCTAGGTCTCTCCTCTTTAGGAATTTGAGCTAACATCGTCGAGATACCTTTTCACCTTGTGTTCCATATTAGCAGGGATTTCAACTTTAAGTAGCACATCATTTTCTTCATACTCTTGTTCAATAATACGCCCCTCTTTCATCACTTCACAGACGAGCGCATAATCCTTCTGTGGAACGCGCAGAGTGACGATTTTCCGTAGATCCTTGAGGGCATCGATCATCACCGCCATCAACTCCTCAAACCCTTCGCCCGTCAATGCAGAAATCCCTACAACCCTTGGATATTTCAGCTTAAAACGTCCCAAGGTTCCCCGCTTTTCAACGAGATCGATCTTATTGAGCACGGTGATAATTGGTTTGTCGCCTGCTTTGAGTTCACGCAAGACCTCATAGGTAGATTCAGCATGCTCCTCAGCCATGGGGTGGTTCACATCGATAAGATGGAGTAGAATATCTGTGTAGACCGCCTCTTCGAGCGTGCTTTTAAACGCTGCAACAAGGGTGTGAGGAATTTTGCGGATAAAGCCGACAGTATCGACTAGGAGAATCTCCTGATGGTTGGGTAGGGAGAATTTTCGAGTGGTGGTATCGAGGGTAGCAAAGAGGGTATCTTCGATGAAGACCTCCGCCTCGGTCAGTGCATGGAGGAGGGTCGACTTACCCACGTTGGTGTAGCCAACGATCGCAAAGGTTGGGATGCCACTACGCATCCTAGAGTGTCGCTGCACAGTGCGCTGGTGGCGCACCTCTTCAATCTCCCTCTTTAGCTGGGAGATACGCTTACGAACAATGCGGCGATCGACCTCAATTTGGCGCTCCCCTGCCCCTTTAAGAAAGCCCTTTCCACTCGCCACCTGTCGTGAGAGGTGAGTCCAGAGCCGTTTTAAACGAGGCAGCTGATAGTGGCTCTTAGCGAGCTCAATCTGAAGCTTTGCCTCTTTCGTCTGTGCCCGCTGCGAAAAAATTTCTAGAATCAGTTCGGTGCGGTCGATGATAGGACGCTTAAAGATGCGCTCTAGATTGCGCTGCTGATTTGGTGAGATCTCATCATCAAAGATGATAATATCAGCACTGAGCTCCTCCGCTTTTTGGGAGAGCTCTTCGACCTTTCCCTTGCCAAAATAGGTTCTCGGATCGATCTTCCTAATTGAACAGGGCTCTCTCCCTACAACGTCTAGTCCATAGGTATTGGAGAGTGACTCCAACTCATCAAGGTGCTCATTGCAGAGAGGAATGTCAGAAGTGCGGGCATACCCCCCAGCGAGAAGCGCCGTCTTGAGATCGTGCAGCTCATACTTGACATCTTCGTATAACTTCTCTTCTTTCATAGCGTTAGTTCTAATCCGTCGTAGGCAAGAGCAAAGCCGCTTGGCAGCTCTCTCATTGTAGGTTCATGGTGGATTTCATGAGAAATATGAGTGAAGTAGGTCTTTTTTGCACCGGTTTTTTTTGAGAACTCTATCGCCTGCTCAATGGTCAAGTGGGCGACCGACTTCTCCCACCGACGTCCACTGATAATCAACGTCTCGACTCCTCTCAGCGCATCAAAAACACTCTCCTCATACTCCATAATGTCTGTCACATAGGCCAAATTATTAAAGCGCAGCCCATTGACTTTCATTCCCACTTGAAGATAGGAGAAATACCCCACTTTTAGCCCTTCGAAGAGGATCTCCCCCTGATCGCCCTCAAAGAGTTGGAAGTTGAGTTTTGTCGCATGGACCTCATCCCTCTGAAGGGGTGGTAAAAAGTAGTGATAGCGGATTTTTATCTCTTCCAAGCTCTCTCTGGAGAGCAGACAAGGCACCGGTTTTTTCTGTCGAAAGGTATAGATGCGCAGCTCATCTAGCCCCGCCAAATGGTCGTAGTGGGTGTGCGTTAAGATCAGGCCATCTAGCGTGTCGATATGATATTTTAGGGCTTGCTCTCGATAGTCGGGGCCGATGTCGATTAGAAAGCGCTTGCCTCCTGTCGTCAATAGGACGGAGGGACGCAGACGCTTATCTTCCGATGCAGAGGAGGTGCAGACGGGGCAGGAGCATCCTATGACAGGAATCCCCATCGATCCACCCGACCCCAAAAAGAGCAATTTACCCTTCATACGAGCCCCTTGTAAAATTAAAGAGACCAAGAAGCAACCATCTGGAGTTTTGCAAGGGGCTCATACTACTCTTTCCAGTTGTGGGGAGCGCATCTGGCGAGCTAGCGCCGCTCCAAGAAGGCTATGGTAGAGCAGACCGCGTGATCCCATCGCTGTGATCACAAATAGCCCAGCTCTAACCTCCCCGATAATGGGGCGGTTGATCTTGCGGTTTGCTACCCGAATCCCTGAGAGACAACCCTGCACTTCAAAGCCGCTGAGTGAGGGAAAAGAGTCTCCCAACTGTTTGAAAATCAAGCTTGTTGCTACTCCAAGGTGCGGCTCTTCACTCTCAAACTCATGCTCATAGGTGGAGCCCAAATAGCACCTCTCATCATCTTCACTAAGCGCGATATATCCCCTACCAATAACACTGCTCTCTGGCTTCCAATAGTTCGGTTTTTTGCAGGAGAGAATCTGCCCTTTATTCACCTTGATATCGAGTCCTAAGTTAAACTTCCGGATTCCACCTCCAGCAGCCAAAACCACCTGATCAAACTCCCCAAGATCTTGCAAGTTGACCTCTCTTCTCTCAAACTTTGCACCAAGCCTCTCACACACTTTCCAGAGCCCTTTTAAGTAGAGGGCTGCGTGAACGGTTACACCACTCTTAATAAAAATCCCCGGAAGGTAGTGGCCCCCTGGAAGATAGGCGCGGCACTTTTCTGCCTCCCACCACTCGACATCTTCCTCCTGGTTCGCCCTCTCTGCAAAGTCGCGCTCCTGTCTCTCGCCTAAGGCAAGCCGCAAGATTCCCGTCTCTTTAAAGACATCTCTTCCAACTAGCCTAAGAAGCTGCAGGGAAGAGTCCATCCCCTCCCGTCCCTTCCAAGCGAGGCGAGCCCGCACACCAGGAAAGGGGTGCATGAGCCCCGAAGCCATTCCTGAAGCGCCGCCGCCCACCCCTCTTCCGTCAAAGAGGGTAATCTCACTCTCTTCTTCTCCTTGGAGAAGGTGATAAGTTAGGGCCAATCCAGAAAACCCAGCCCCAATAATCGCAATTTTTTTCATAATGAACTTTTATACCAGAATCGGACTTTATTCGGAGACATTGCCGATGGTTACCTGCACATATGTGCTCTTCTGAGCCTGGGCGCCAATCAGTACTTGGGGCCACATCCCCTCATCAAAGGCGTAGGTATAGATAAGCCCCTCGTCATGTACCGCCTTAGAGTAGAGGCTAAACCACGGTCCTGTCGTCGGTCCTGTACCAGTCAAATTGGGGTTAATTTTGTAAAAGTTAGCGTGAGCCGCTTCACTCGAGATGTTATTTGGACTATTGGGATTAACTGTGTCGCCGGTTGTCAAGGGGAGGGTTGAGGGGATATCCTTCGGTAAGATCGATGCGATGATAGCCTCTTCAAATATCTGACTAATCTGCTGAGCATCTGCCAAGTTGGCTGAATTAACTGGATCGGTTGCATCGAAGAGCCTCAGCCCAGCGAAGATGAGCGTTGTCGTCGTATTTGGCGACATTGTGGTAGGAGCCAGAAACTTAACTTTTTTACTAGCATCTGTAATGCTTGTGAAGAGTACCACTGCAGTTGAAAAGTCCGCTTTATAGGTCTGACCACTCCCTGTTCCAGCTGGGATCTTCATGTGCAATTCTTTGGCGCCACTTCTATAAAAACTCGACATTCCATCCCACATATCATCGATATAACTGTAGCCATAAGTGCCGAAGTTATCAAAGTAATTTAAATCAAAGGGAGTCTGCCCTCCTGCTGTCCCCTGCGCGATACTTTTTGTCGGGTTAACAACGCGAAGAATATCTGATCCGTTCGTTAAGAATAACTTATTCCACTCAGTCCCTTCAGGTGCAGCGGTGAAGGTTGCGGCAACATTTGTCATGATAGTACTTCTTGAACCACTTAAGCCGCTCGCAGCACTTTTAACAGGACCATTCGCCTGATTAAAGACGATCCCTTGGAGGGGGATCGAGAAGTAATCTACAGCGGTAGAATTCATAAAAACGACGGGGTTCCCAGGCTTAGTATTGTCGTAAGCCAATTCATACTTGTCGAAGTTAATAAGATAGTTTGGATCGGCGGGGCTTGTGAAATTTGGTTCCTGAATGCGGCCACTTACAATGGGGATAGTTAGAGTGCTATCCATCGAGATGTAGATCCTTCCACCAGCGATCGCCGGCAGATAGAGGATTTTTCCAGGGTTGCCAGGGGGGAGGAATGTGTCGGCGTCGGGTAGTTGTGAGAGGGTAAAGGTGAAGCTAGAGCCGTTGTCACCTGGCTGAACAAGGTGAGCAGTTCCCTTGCCGGGGCAGCTCCCACTATCAAGACTTAGGAAAAATTGTGTTGCAGTTCCCACGACATTTCCCAGAACAAGAATAAAGACCTTGTCGTCGGAGAGACCACTATTATTGACCAATATGACAGGTAATAGACCCGAGACGCAAGGTGGGGAGGTGAGACCAGCATCGGCCGCAAGCTGTTTTGTCTCGTTTACATATTTATCATGAAATTTTACTACCCGATCGTTAGAAAAGGTTGTCGCCTCTGCACTTAGGAGCAGCAGATGAAGAGAAGCGATCAGAGCGATAAGACGTTTCATTTTCTCTCCCTAGAAAGTAAAGTTAAAATTCAGGTTTACTCCCCAGAAGGTATAGGTATTCTTCGGAAGCGCTAACCGCTCTCCAAAGCTGGTTTTCGCCTTTGTTCGACCATCTTGCCACAGCTCAAAGTAGGGCTTCAGAATGATACTTAAATAGTGGACTCTCTTGATGTTGATAATTAGTGGCACGCCGATATTGAAGTTCTTATAGGTATTCTTGATCGCCCAGCGCGCGCCATCGATCACATTAATCGTAAGCGTTGGGTAGACTTGCGGCATCCAGACGGCATGCACTCCCATAGAAAAACATTCTACTATCTGGAACTCTGTCAAAAGACCAAGAGGGATGTAGAACTCATTGTAGCGGAGTTTCATCGAGCTCCCGCTCTTTGGCTTGAGGTGGTGAGAGAGATGTCTAAAACCAAGCCCGGTAAATGGGGTGAGTAGAAATCTATTACATTTGAAAGCAGCCGTATATCCAATCCACTCATGAACATCGACATCTAAAAGGGATCTCGTTCCACTACTCCCGTGGTTGCTTCCAGATCTCCAAGCTGTTCCGATCGCTACAAAAATGGAATCTAGGGGTCTATATTGATAGCCCGCCTGTGCTCCTCCCATGTTACCTTCAAAGGATGGCAGCGCGTGGGGTTTGATATGGGAGCGCGTATAGTTGCCACCAATATAGATGCTGGAGTTTGGACAGTCGGCGTGGAGTCCCAAGGTGAAGAGAGTGGCGAGTAGGAGCGTGAGCAATTGTTTCATGTCAAAAAATAATATCAGAGGGCGATTTCTTTATCAAGAACTTTTGAAAATATATCTTGGACGGACGATGGGCGTCCCCTTTCCATCTCGAGCTTGGCACCGTTCATAGACGGTTTGGATAGCGATTCCCACTGAGCGCGAGAGCCCAAAGAGTACGGTGTAGTAGTCAGGAATGATCGGAGAAGGGTCTGTCTTTCACCACCAATTTCTGCAACACTTGTTTAGCTCACTTGTGTTGAGAATTCTTTTAGAGCCTCAAATAAGTCTTGTTGAAATTGCTTATCTCATAGATACTGATCATGATTACTTTGAGGTTATTATGAGTTTTAACAAGATCCCTGACGACTGCATTGGACACATTTTTTCTTATTTCTCTTTTAGGGAGCTCCTTTCAAGTCAATCTCTTTCTAAAACCTTCTACAAGGCGATTAACGAAGAAGGAAGTACGATAGGCTCTACCTTGAGAGGGTTAGTTGAAGCCAGCTTTTCCAACTATCTCGTTACATCAAATCGGAACTGGTCGATACCTCCTCTAGCTCTAGAAGACAAAACGACAGTAAAAAAAATAATCAACTGCGGCCACTCATTATTTTCTTCCCACTATTCGGTTAATGTTAAAGGAAGCTCTCAACAAAGTTACTTACTAGGAGAGAAGAGTCCCTTTTCTAGAGGGGGAGAAGTTATTGCGATCGATCAAGAAGGAAACTTCATCATAGCTGGGATTCCGGGTTTTGCCATGATGATACTTGATAAGAATCTTAAACAAGTTGCGCAGTTTACACCCCCAAAGGCACTTAACGATTCCTCATGTCAATATACTCTTTGCTCTAACGGGACGAAATTCAATAGGAATACAGGCTCATTGTATCTAACAGCATCCACCATTGCCTCCTCCCCCGACAAACAATCAATTATCGCTCTCATGTGGAAAGATAATAAACTAACGACTCAGTGGAGATGTGATATAACAAATCTCTACAGAGGAGACCGTGTCCCAGATATGTGGACTATTTCCACTATTATTACACGTTCTGATCAAGCTTTTCATATCATTGATGGGTCGCTCTATAAATGGAATCCAGTTGCGACGAAGATGGAATTGGTTGGTGATAGAGAAGTTAAAATATCTGAATCCCATACAATTAGCCCAGAGGGAGAGTTAGTTTATGTTAGTAACACTGGGATCTACTCCCTAGATCTGAAGAGCAAAAACCCTAAACCTCGAAGGATATTTAATATCGAGAAGGTATTTATCGAACCCGGACTCCTACGCGGAAATATCGGGAATCTATTAAGAACCATGGCCAGTTTTGTATATCAACCACTCGTGCACGCCAATATCACAGAATCTAAAGTTTACGCTCTAACTATTGATTCTAAAGGGCGTATTCTATTTGTTGTCAGGAATGGTTCGAGACTAACTTGTATTTGTCTAAATCGACTGCCATCATCTAAGAGTAAACAGGCTGAAATAGTTTGGAAATATCCTTTCAACTATAAACTCGGTGTTAAGGTGAATGGTGGCACTATCCCAAAGAATGAACTTCCAATCGCATGTGATCAAGAAGGACATATTTTTATTCAAACGAGTCATAGCTTAGACACTATTGACATATACGATGAGCAAATCGATCAGAACGGTTCTCCAACTTCTCATAAGAACAGGGAGATAAAGCAGGCTGTAACTAGAGGCTGTCCATATTGATGAAATAATGGTTAGGAGCCCTTGTAGATGTAACGCGGACGGACGATGGGCGTCCCCTTTCCATCTCGAGCTTGGCACCGTTCATAGACGGTTTGGATAGCGATTCCCACTGAGCGCGAGAGCCCAAAGAGGACGGTATAGTACTCAGGAAAGGGGAAGCCTGCAGCAGATAAGAGGGTGCCCGACATCGCATCGACATTGGGATAGGGATTAGAAATTTTGGGGTTCTCTTTTAAGACTTTTGGTCCCTCTGTACGCAGCATGAGAGCAATTTTCACTAAGGGATGTTCAGGAAAGTTTTTGGAGGCGTAGTCGTAAAAAATCGTAGCTCGGACATCTTCTGCACGAAGCACAGCGTGGCCGAAGCCATAGACAAGTTCCTTGGAGTCGAGCCGTTTACGAACGAGAGCTTCGACGGCCTCTTCGGTAGCACTCTCTCCCACTTCATCCATGACGCTATGGACAAAAGTGAGGCAATCTTGGTTCGCTTTCCCATGTCGGGGACCAGCAAGAGCGCACATCGCTCCGCAGATCGACCCATACATCCCCTCTAAACTGGAGGCGATCGCTTTCCCAACGAAAGTCGAGAGGTTTCCTCCACCATGATCGTAATGCAGTATGTTAAAGAGGCGAAAGACTTCAGCGAGCTCGTCCTCTTTCACATCGGGAGCTTGCACCATAGAGGCGAAGTTCTCCATATAGCCCATCTCCCCATTGGGAGCGGGCGTCTCTCCCCATCCTGCATGGTAGTTGATAACTGTCGCGACGAGATGGGGCAACTTTGCAATGAGATTGAGACTATCTTCTTTATAATCATCTTGCCCCTCTAACATTCCCAGAATGAGTAGCGCAGAAGTGAAGAGCTTCATGGGATGGCCCTGCCTAGGCAGCGATTCGATATGTTTGATGACAGCGCGAGAGCAGTGGGCGCGCTTCTTCAGTTCATCGCTAAAGTGGGTGATATCTTGAGAGCTACCCTCTTTCCCATAGTAGAGCAGATAGATGACACGTTCGGGTTCCCAGCTATAGAGTTCTGAGATCGCTTTCCCTCGATAGAAGAGCCCTTTGATCGGATCGACGAAGGAGGTCGTGCAATATCCGACAGGAAAGCCGCGCATGCCTGTCTCTAGTTGATCTTTGGTAATCTGAAATAGAACATCTTCTTGCATAATTGACCTTGCTTTCACTACTTTAACAGATGCTTGACTGCATCTCTCTCTTCTAGGAGCTCTCTCTCTGTTGCGGCGATCTTCTCCTTTAAAAAGGAGTCCCACTCAAACCCCTCTGAAATCTTCACCTTGCCAGGGGTTGTCATAATGCAAGGAAAGGAGAAGACAACTCCCTCTTTAATACCGTAAGGATTTCCATCTGATAGAACGCCTGAAGAGAAGGGCTGTTGACTCGGCTTGTAGAGGGCTTCCACTCCTTCTAGAATTGCATTGGCAGCAGAAGCGGCGGAGGACCTTCCGCGCGCAGCGATGACGGCAGCGCCCCGTTTTTGTACCATCTCCATAAACTCCCCTTCCAACCACGCGCGATCGGTGATCTGATCGGTTACCCTCTCTCCAGCGATCTTTGCATTGAGAAAGTCGGGGACTTGAGTCGCCGAATGGTTGCCCCAGATAATCATATTGTTGATCTGATCGATCGAGACGTCAGCTTTTTTTGCGAGTTGAAACTGTGCGCGGTTTTGATCGAGCCGAGTCATCGCATAAAATTGATCACGGGGGATGTCTGGGGCGTTATGCATCGCAATGAGGCAGTTTGTGTTGCAAGGGTTTCCCACAACAAAGACGACCACCTCTTTTGAGGCGACCTTGTTTAAAGCCGCTCCTTGCGTCACAAAAATTTTTCCATTGTCGGTAAGAAGATCTTTCCGCTCCATCCCAGGGCCGCGCGGCTTGGCTCCGACAAGAATCGCAACGTTGACATCCTCAAAAATCTCTTCGGGATCGCTGCCAATTCTTATCTCTTTTAAGTGAGGGAAGCCGCAATCTTCCAACTCCATCACCACCCCTTTCAAACGCTCAACTGCCTCTGGGACTTCAAGAATGTTCAGGGCGATAGCCTCATCTCTTCCGAAGAGCTCCCCGCTTGCAATACGAAAGAGTAGACTATAGGCGATCTGCCCCCCGCCTCCTGTAACAGCGATTCTTCTAACCATTAATTGCTCCGATTCTTATACTAATAAGGTAATATTTTAGTGCGTTATTCCTCAAGAGAAAACATTAATTATGGGAAAACATGAATTTATTCTGAATCTCGTCTGCCCCGATCGCATCGGAATTGTCGCTGGTGTGACTGGTGTCTTGGCAGAGATGGGACTTTTTATCTTGGAGCTCTCGCAATATAGCGATCCCTCGACGGGGCAATTTTTCATGCGGATCCACTTTGAGACAACTCAAGAGATCTCCGAGGAGAGTATAGCACAAAACTTCGCTAAGAGCGCTGAGACTTTTCAGATGAAGTGGGAACTTCACGATACGCAATACCGCCCCCGCGTGCTGATCATGGTCTCAAAAGAGAGCCACTGCTTCAACGATCTTCTCCACCGCTGGGCAAGTAGAAAGCTCGCGATTGAAGTCGCCGGCGTCATCTCCAACCATCAAGAGCTAGAAGAGATGGCTTCTTGGTATAAAGTCCCCTTCCATTATCTGCCGATTACTCCAAAGAATAAGAGTGATCAGGAGGCAGCGCTCCTTGAGATCATCGAGCGGGAGGAGATCGACCTAATCGTCTTAGCGCGCTACATGCAAATTTTATCAGAGAAGGTCTGCAGAGCCCTAGACGGAAAGGTGATCAATATCCACCACTCATTCCTCCCCAGCTTTAAAGGAGCAAAGCCCTACCACCAAGCCTTCGAGCGCGGCGTGAAGGTTATCGGAGCGACGGCGCACTACATCACAGCCGACTTAGATGAAGGGCCGATCATCGATCAAGAGACGATACGGGTGCGACACGATCATACGCCCGAGCAACTTGTGCAGCTGGGCTGCGACGTTGAATGTCAAGTGCTTGCGAGAGCAGTAAAGTGGCATATTGAGCAGCGGGTCATCATCAATCAGCACAAAACGGTTGTCTTCAACTAGCACTTTGACTATTTGTGGAGTTATGGAAGGGAAAAAACCATCAACCACAGCGATCAACGACCACACCTACCGCATCTTTCCCAACGATCTGAACGCTCAAGGGACGGTCTTTGGTGGGCTCATTATGGCCGAAGCGGATCGGTTAACCCATATCATTGCTGAGAGACATAGCGGCCGCATCTGTGTGACGGCATCGGTCGATTCGATCATCTTTCACGCTCCAGCTGGACATGGAGACAATCTAATTTTTAAAACTTCGATCAATCGGTCGTGGCATAGCTCTATGGAGGTGGGAATCCATGTGGTCGCCGAAGAGCGTATCTCCCTTGAGCGACACCATGTCGTTTCTGCCTACCTGACCTTTGTCGCCCTTGACGACCATGGCAAGCCGACTACTGTTCCCCCTGTCCTTCCTGAGACAGCGGATGAGAGACGTCGCTATGATGAGGCCGACTTGCGTAGAAGTAACCGCATGGCTCAAAAAAAAGAGTTTATGAAAAGACGGAAAAAAGGTTCTCAATAACCCCTCTACTTCTTATACTTATCTTAATGGAAGAACCAGCAGCTGAAATTACAGATCTCTTTCTCCACCGTGGGTGGTTGATTCCCGTTGCAATCATCATGGGACTCACTCTACTGACACACTTCGTGATCAGTCGCTTCTATAAGCGCGTCTACCCTCGCATCGAAAAGACCCATTTAACGTGGGATTCCGCCCTATTAAAGTCGATGATTCGCCCCTTAAAAATCATCATCTGGATTTTAGGCCTGACCTTTTCAATTCAACTGCTCGCTTTTCATTTCGAGCAAGAGAGTCTAGTCGACCTCTTCAGACCTTTCCGCAACTTTTCATTTGTCGTACTCATACTCTGGTTCGCCCTTCGGTTCGTCAAGAACATGGAGACTGATTACGCAAGGGAACAGAGAAAAAAGAAGCAGAAATACGATAAAACCACCGTTCGCGCAATCTGTCAAATTTCCCGAATTATTGTTGTCATGATCTCCGTCTTGATCTATCTGCAAACGCAGAATATCAATATCTCCGCAGTACTTGCTTTTGGTGGCGCCGGGGGTTTGGTTGTCGGTCTTGCTGCTAAAGATCTGCTAGCTAACTTCTTTGGTGGACTGATGATCTACATGGACCGCCCCTTCTCAGTCGGAGATTGGATCCGCTCGCCAGATCGAGAGATTGAAGGCTACGTCGAGCATATCGGATGGCGACTCACCCGCATTCGAACCTTTTCAAAACGTCCGATCTACGTTCCGAATGGACTCTTCTCCACTATCTCTGTAGAGAACCCTTCGCGCATGTCCAACCGACAGATTAAAACCCATATCGGCATCCGCTACGATGACGCTTCAAAGATGGGAACGATTCAGCAAGAAGTAGAAGAGATGATCAAAAACGATCCAGAGATCGATACCGACAAGTTCTTGATGGTCCGTTTTGATGAATTTGGTCCCTCCTCTCTAAACTTCTTAATCTACTGCTTCACAAAGACGACAAAGTGGGCGGACTACAAGTTGGTGCAGCAAAATATCTATCTAAAAATAATAGAGATCATCGAACGTCATGGTGCCGAGTGCGCCTTCCCCACCACAACGCTTCATATCCCCGAAGGCGTTCTTGTTAAAAAATGAATGAGCTCTACTTTTTCCTCCATATCCTCTCCCTCATCACCTTTGTCTTAATAGCGCTTAGACTCGGTAAAGAGGCTCTGATCACCTGCTTTGCTGTGCAAATCATCTTAGCCAACCTCTTTGTTACCAAGCAGATGGTCTGTTTCGGCCTCCATGTCACCTGCGCTGATGTCTATACGATCGGAGCGCTCTTCTCACTAAGCCTCCTGCAGGAATACTTTGGAAAAGCCGTCGCTAAACGCGCCATCTGGACCATCTTTTTCATCCTCCTCTTCTTCATTGCGATGTCCCAGCTCCACCTCAGCTATATCCCTTCCGAATATGACTCGATGCATCGAGCCTTCAAAACAATTTTAGGCTACGCCCCCCGCATCATTGCCACCTCATTCTTAGTTGGACTCCTCACACAAAAACTCGATGTGGAACTCTTTGGATTCTTAAAAAAGAGGCTGCCCAAGAGCGGTCTCCTCCTTCGCTTCACAGCCGCCTCACTCGTCACACAACTCCTCGACACACTACTCTTTAGCTTCATCGCCCTCTATGGTATCGTCCATAGCATGGGAGATATCATCTTGATGAGCTACCTCATCAAAGTGGTCGTTATCTCATGCATCGCCCCTTTTACAACCTTAGCCAAACAGCTGATACGACATGACCCCATTCAAGTTTGAACTTCTCCATACCTCAACAAAATCGCGCGCGCGCGTAGGACGCATCCATACGCCCCATGGCGTGATCGACACACCCAACTTCGTCGCGGTCGGGACTAATGGGACGCTCAAGGCGCTAGACAATGAGATGGTCAGAACCATTGGCCTCCAGCTCATGTTCTGCAACACCTACCACCTACTACTCCAACCTGGTCCCGAGGTGATTGAAAAAGCAGGAGGTATCCACCGCTTCATCAACCGCGACCTCCCGATCATCACCGATTCGGGGGGCTTCCAAGTCTTCAGTCTCGCCTATGGCTCCGTAGCGGATGAGCTGAAGAGCAGAGGCAAAAAAAAACAGAGCGGCTCAGTGATAAAAATCAGCGACGACGGCGTCCACTTCCGCTCCTATCGAGATGGCCGCTCGATCCTGCTCACACCTGAATCTTCGATCACCACGCAAAAGTCTTTTGGCGCCGACATTATCATTCCCTTTGATGAACTCCCCCCCTACCATATCGACAAAAAGAGCTTGGAGTACTCACTAGACCGCACCCACGCTTGGGAGAAGCGTTCACTTGAAACGCATCTAAAAAATCCAAAGAAGCAGGCGATCTACGCCGTCATCCATGGGGGCGTCGACAGTGGACTTAGAGAGAAGAGCTGCACCTTCCTAACCAACCTCCCCTTCGACGGTTTTGCAATTGGAGGGAGTATGGGAAAGAGCAGAGAACAGATGGTTACAATGCTCACTTCACTCCTCCCACAGCTCCCTGAGGAGGCCCCCAACCATCTACTAGGAATCGCCGATCTAGACTCACTAGAGAGCTGTGTCCCACTGGGGATAGACACCTTCGACAGCTCCTATCCTACGAAAGCAGCCCGCCATGGCACCCTCCTGACCCCCTCAGGAGGGATGAAGATCACTCGAGGGAGGCACCGTGCAGAGTTTGAGCCCATCCACGAGGGGTGCAGCTGCTACACCTGCAAAAACTACACCCG
>SDBT01003621.1_pt1 | contig 26594 bp, 29 predicted proteins | sample 2277101 | NCBI WGS metagenome assembly SDBT01 (sample SAMN10404973, study PRJNA504765) | marine sediment metagenome | isolation source: marine sediment core GS10_PC15, 103 cmbsf | place: Arctic Ocean: Southern Knipovich Ridge | collected 2010 | reverse complement strand
TATTTTTTCCACTAATCTTTTCTCGTATATATTTTATATATATAATTTAAATTGACACAAATTGACGTTTTAAACAAACTTTTGGATAATTACATTAATGTTAAAGACTCTAATGATCATAAAATCATTATCAGTTTTATTCAGAATATACTTCTCAATTTATCTCTCTGGACTGAAGATACTCTAAAGGAGAAATTGACAATTATTTATCCATTATAAAAATCCAAAAGAATTGAAATAAAAAGAAAAAAAAAGAGAATGGAAGAGAAAAGCATTTCTATTATATCTGTCTAAGTTGATAACTTTTAGTGTAATTCCTTCTAATATAAGCTTCCACTATAGCAGAACATTGCACGCGCTGATTTTTTGAAAAATTCTTTGGTTCCTTTAGAATTAAGCTAATATGGTTAAATTGTCGTCTATTAACGCATATATTTTTTAAAATAATCTTAGTATCATCAATATAGTGCTCAAAAACACCTTTCACTTCCACTTTCTGCCCTTTAAACCTTCGCATCCTTTTTCTATTATAATTTTTACTATTATGGGTAGCTTTGTTTGTTTTGTTCATTTTTATAGACCTTTTTTATTATTGAGAGATGGAAAATAAGATGCAAAAGGCCCAAACTCCATCCTGCATTCCTTTTTAACTCGCTCTCATGTAAACGGTCTACTCTTTGCTTACGCTAAATCTTACTAATATTAAATCCTAACACCAAACCCTAACAAAAAATGCTAACAATAAACCCAAACAAACACTAAAAACTTGCTAAAAATAAGTTAAAAAAAATCTTTTACTCAAACTTTCCAAAAGCTTAACCTAATCTAAAAAATCAGAATACTAACAACAATTCTACTTCTTACTAATCTCAAACCCTACAAATTATATTTCCATAAAGGGGCCAATGCATCAAGGTCTCTTATTTCCAGACCTATTATTCATAAGGAATAATCAGAATATAAATTTTTAGTTTTAAACTTCATTCTTTCTGAGCAAAAAAATTTTTCGAATAGTGCAGGGCGCATTCGTTTTCCGAGTTTTGAAGTAAATAATTACGATAGACACTTTTAGAGAAAATATAATGACTTGGATATAACAATCCCGTAGAAAAAATATATTAAATTCTAATATCATAATTTTTATATCCTTAAAACGTAGATATATATTTATTTATTACTATAAATATCATAAAAGTAATGGGAATTAATGATGGAAAACGAAGAATGGCCTGAAGATGATGATTATGATGAAGATAGTGATTGGCCTGTAAGGTGTAATTATTGTGGTGAAACAGGAGGTTATTTTGATGATTTTGAGGCTTTCGAATGTGAAGAACCAGACATAGTAGATCTTAAAGGAAATGGTTATTTTACAGATATGCAACCAATATGTGATGATTGTTGTAACGATCGAATTAATGACGGAACATGTGATAGTCTTGGATGCAGTATTTTTAAGAAAAAATATCCTAAAATTAGATTTCCAGACTTAGTAAAGATAATTGAAAAAAAAGGTATTAAATATGAAATTATTGATAATGTTATATTGTCTAAAAATTATTATCCTCAATGGGGTTATTTTTTTTGGGACTTACCTACTAAATATTCCCTAGAAAATGAAGTCACAGAAAAAGATTTTGGTATTATGATAAGCCCTGGAAGTAAAACTTCTTTAAGATTAATTAATGATGAAAATGATTATGCGGTACCTTTAGAAATTATTGATATTTTTAAAAAACGATATAGTTATGAAGTTACAAATTATTTTATTGATTCAAAAGAATTTTTAGAGAAAGATACAAAAGAGAGATATAGTATTAAATTTCTCATTGTTAGGTTTCAAAAAAATGAAGGAAATATACCTCCCGAACATCTTATTATTCAAATGCTTGAAAATACTCTCACAGAATCTAGGCGATCAGAATTCAAATATGATCCTCATCAAATAAAAGTATTATATAAGAAGATAGATAAAATAGAGAAAGATGATAGATTAAGACCTCTTAAAATATATTTTTCGCAAATTAATTTAAGAAAAAGCTTTTATACAAAAGAAGGTGTAATAATAGACGAGAAAAGAGATGAAATAAAATCCGAGATCTATGAAAATCTTCAAGAAGCTAAAAATAAGGGTGCGAATATGATTTTGTTTCCAGAATATTGTTTTCCCGAAGAATCCATTGATAAACTTATAGATTTCTCAAATAAAGAGAGAATCTGGATAGTTGGAGGGGCTGAACGATTTGAGAGCAGTAAGTTCGGATTAGACCTTTATAGAAATGCTGTTCTTATAATACCACCCGAAAAAGAACCTATAATTCAACTTAAAAGTTTTAAGGGAAAATATGATCCTCCTTTCCATCCAGGAAGACTTATCAATATTATCGAATCTCGATTTGGAATTTTTTCAGTTTTAGTCTGTGCTGATTTTTTAGAAGATTCACTACTTCTTAGACTTAGAGAGCAAGTAGACTTCCTCATAATTGTATCATTTAATAGAGATATAAATGAATTCAAAACTAGAGCATATACTAAATGTTTTTCTAATAATTGTTACATTATAATAACTAATATTTTAGAATATAAAGGATATTGTGTACATACTCCGCTTCGTGACGGTAAAAGAAATCTAGACCTTACCGAATTTCCCTACTGGGTGATTGATTTAAATGAATTTTCTTGGCACAGGAGAAAAATAAAACAAAGTAAAATTTATAAACCTTCTTTAAGTGATACCTTATATGATTATGGTTTCCATTACTTTAAATGAAAGACCAACTATAACTCTCTATTTAAAGTTAAATAAAAAAATTTCTAAAACTAAAATTTATTATTTTTATATTATCATGTTTTTTACCTGTTTTGAAATAACCGAATTTAAATCACAATTTTTCTCCACAATGAAAGTTCCAACCTTCTTATTATTTATTCTGTTTTTTTCTGCATTTCATTAATTGTATCTTTTATCCCCTTTATTGCAAATCCCCCAACCACAAATGTACCACCTAATAATAGAATCTTAAATATTGCTTCAGTACCTAATCTCTTTTTTATATTTTCTCGAACTATCGGCATTGCTTTATCAAAAAATAAAGGAATTTTCTCCAAATTATACAAATCAAATTCTATCAAATCACATTTCGATGCTATCCCTGAAAGATCAACTCCCCTCTCAACAAGTATTAGAATTTGCTTCTTTTTAGAAAAAGCTATTCCAGTCTCACCTTGGAGCCATTCAAATGTTTTCCAGTGTAAATTATTTGCGAGTTGATCACGTCTTGTTGCAATTCCGAAAACATAGAAGAAGAATTTAAAAATGATATCCTTAGACAACTCAATATTTGCAATTTTACCTACTTTTGTTCCATGTCTCTCCTTTAATTGTATTATCCTTTCAGAGCTTATCTTCCCAAGTTCTGTTTTAATTATTTTAGGTTTTTCCATTAATAATTTAATCAATGAAAGTGAAGAAGAAATAGAAGAACCTTCGGAAAAAACAATAATTTAATCAATGAAAGTGAAGAAGAAATAGAAGAACCTTCGGAAAAAAAATTATTAACATTTTTATTTATTGTTTGTATTATTGGTTTCGGGATTTTGTTTATTCAACAATATGAATATTATAATAAATCCCACGATTTTGAATCTCCTAAATTAGTTGTTAAGGGAGAAGTGTTAACTATGGATCAATGGAATATAACTACTGAAGATGTTAATCCTAATTTTAATATAATTAGTAGAGAAAAAGAAAATTGGACAACATATTTTTATAATTTAACAATTTTTAATGAATTAACATCTTCAATAGAAAAATATATTTTTGAAAGTGATATAATTAGTAGATTTAATATTTCAATTGGATGTACTATTGAAATTTATGATTATCATCCATTTATCGAAATTAAAGTATTTAATGAATAAAAAAGAAATAATAAATAAAATTAAATAAAGAGGTTTAAAAAATGGCAAATAAGAATTGTCCAAAATCAGATTGTAATGGAAAATTAGTAGAACATCCCATACATGGTTTACCTGCTGAAGAATGGGAAGAAGATATGTCACATAAATGTAATAAATGTGGATATGTTCCTTCAATAGAAGAATATAGGAAATTATAATACAAATTAATTTTTTGTAAGTGTGCTCTGGTATCCAGAACACCAATAAAATTTAATAAAAAAGGAAAAGGAAAATGAAAAATAAGAAGATATATTTTTTATTTGGAATATTATTTATAGTTGTATTTATAGTTAACACACCATTAACAAGAGCTATAATTAAAGACCAAACAATTTCAACTATCGCAGAAAAAGATACATATGTGAGTTCTTATAAACCAACCTCGAATTATGGAGGTTTAGATGATGCATACGCGGGTTCTTATCATACATATTATACAAGAAATGTGAAGGAAGCATATTTTTATTTTAACTTTACAGATAAACCAACAGATTTTACTAAGGCAGAAATTTCGTTAGATTTTTGGGGTGTTTCTGAAACAATGAATTTTACTATATACTTAATTAATGATGATTGGAGTGAATCTTCTATGGATTTTGCAATTCACTAGGACGAGTTCGATATATCCTTCCAGTAAATCGCGAAATTGAGAATCGCATTAAAGAGTTAAATAAGGACAAAATTACTTTAAGTAAAATAAAGGCAAAATTAGAAAAGTATAATAAAAGAATCAAAAAAATATTATCTCAATGAACTTAAAAAACTTAAAAAGAAGTCTAGAAAGAGCAGAAGTATATCTTGGTATCGTAAGAAAGATTGAAAATGGTGTATTTACAATTGAAGAATTAGAATATATTCAAGCAAATGCTGGAATTCTACAAAAAGAAATGCAGAAATTAGGACATGGAATTATTTTTTTAAAAGCACCATTTAATTTAGGAATATTTCCAAATTATCCAATTATCGCAAATTTTCCAACAATGATAGCAACCCGTAAATTAGAAAGGGAAGGTTTAAGTCTGATTCCTACTTACTTAAGTCTGATTCCTACTTACTGTAAAGCAAACATTATTAGGATAGAAAATAATAGAAAAACTTGAAAATGAAATGAAATTTTAGATATAGAAGGTTCAATTAGTTTAAAAATTTAATAATTTAGGATATTTGATAATTATTGATCATTTAACAGAATAGAGATAGAATAGTACAATGAAATCAAGATGTGAAAAATTCTATAAATTATTGACAAAAATGTTTGGAGAAAATTATGTTAATTTTATGGTTAGACCAGTATGGGATAAAGACTCATTAAAATTTGTTGACCATTCAGAAAATATTGAAGCTTTTATAAAAAAAAATCGTTTTGAGAATGGAAATAAGCCTTGTGATTTCTGTGAACCAACATTTAAAGAAAAACCTTCAGGTAACATTACAATTTATAACAATAGGATAATTGAATTCCCTAGTTGGTCCCCAAAATCACCTCTTAATTTCCAAGGTACTGAACCGGCAAAGAAATTATTATTAATAGGTATTGATCCTGGACCTAATATTAGAATGGATATCCATACAGCATATGAGCTGGGCATTTTTAATATTAATGAAAAAGGTGGTTACGAACTTGAGAAATATAAGAAAATCATTCAGAACATTGAAGATGATAAAATAAGAAGTGAACTGAATTTCCAATTAAATCGAACAAAACAAACCAGATTTTGGAAGTATTTGATGAGTTTATTTTCTAACGATTCAGATTATGTCCTCAATAATATATATATTACAGACGCTTGTAAATGTCTTGATAAGGATAATGAAGAGGTTTTTGAGGATTGCTGTAATATATATTTGTATCAGGAAATTAGGTTAATTAATCCGCAACTAATTATTATTCAGGGAAACCGTACATATGATAAATTAGCTGAAATTTATGAAATAAAAGATGAGAAAGTGCCCCATGAACATTTTATAAGTGATAATTTTCCAAAACATGGAAGATTAATTATATCATCCCAAAAGGGAGAAGCTAAATCATATATTTGTTAAAATTTATCATACGTTTGGAAGTAATATACCAGATTGGACGAATTATGGTTATAAACTAGAAGCATTTTTCAAGGACATAATCCATAAAAGATTAGGCTTCAATACCAGAAGATCTTAACGTAAGGAAATTAAAAAATGAATTAATTAGATTATAATGCTAATCACTCCAGAACGATTTAATGAAGTAAATCAAGATTTTTTCGAGAGTATTATTGAAAATAGAATCGAAGAAAACATTCATCTTGACTATAAATCACAATTAGGAAGTAATGCTGAGATTGCGAAGGATCTCTCTTCTTTTGCTAATAGTGATGGGGGTAATATTATATATGGAATGCAAGAAGTAAACCACAAACCAACAAAAATTAAACCTATAAATCAGCCAAATTTAAGAGAAAAACTAGATCAAATTGCACGAAATGGTGTTGATCCTTCATTAGATGTGAGAATTTTACCCGTTGATGTAAAAAGTGAAGGTACTGAAGGACAAGTTTTTTTGATTTATATCCCCAGAAAATATCCTATTTTACATCAAGCGGTAAAGCGTGGAAAGTATTATAAGAGAACGGAATTTACTTCTTCTCCAATGTCAAATTTTGAAATAGAAACAGCTTTTAAATTAGCATATAATTATGAAGAAAGAATTGATTCACTTTTACAAATAAGATTACAAGAGTTAAATTCTGGAGAATATCATATAAATATTCCAAATCAAACAAGGATGCTTATCCATTTGATTTCAATTGATGCCTTGGATAAAAATAGATCACTCGATCTTGAAATTTTGTTTAAAAATTTTAAGCATTTTTTAAAACCACTTGGATGCACTATAGGTAAAAATGTTGAACGAAATTTACAAGGAATACTTGTATCTTGTGGTCCTGATCCAAATTCGGGTAACTTTGTAGGTTATGTTCAATTATACAGAAATGGGATGATAGAGGCTATTGACAGCTTTCTAATGAAACCATCAACACAACTTCATGGTAGACACTTTAATAAACCAGTAAAATTACTTGGTATGTGGTTTTTAGAAAAGAATGTTATCGATTCATGCAAGATGTATCTGAAAGCTTTAGAGACAATTGGAACAGGTTTACCCATTTTTCTTTACATTTCATTTATTCATATGAAAGACTATAAGATTTCTTTAATTCCTTATAAGAGTTCAATTTACATCAAAGAATCGGAAGTAATTAAGAGAGATGAGATAACACTTCCGCGAATTAAGATTGATTCTTTTGACATTAATTTTGAAAAAAAATTAAAAAGTTCTTTTGATATATTTTGGAATGCGTTTAATATCAAAGGTTCAAGAAATTATGATAGGAATGGGAACTTTATTAATAATTTATTCAAATAACTTTACTTTGCTGAGTAGTTTTTAGATAAGGTAAAATAGATATTTAAAGAACGAAAGTTTGCAAGATGAGAAGTTTTTTTTAATAATCTTTATATACTTGGAGCTTTTATTAAATATCAATTTAACAATTATGTATAAGTCATTGATGGGTCCAATTTATCATCTCACACTAAAAGAATACAACGAATCCAATTAATTGATTTTATAAGGTTATAAATTAAAAAAGGTATTTGACGTTATCTTAAAAGAAGTTAGATTTATGGCTTTTTTGAAAGATAAAAGCGTTCAAATTTGTTTTAAATTTTGATAAAAACTAGGTTAAACTACAACTAGTGTCACAATAATATAAGAATTTAAACATGATTATAAGAAAGAATTTTTTTATTTCAATAAATCTTAAATAATTAATTGTAGAATTTTGGTTTTAACTAAATCAAAAAGTTGAGTAGATTGGAACAGTTTGTATTTATAGGGAGTGAAAAAATTCATGTGTCTGGTAACTCTCTTTCTCTTCAAAGTAGAGGGATAAAAAAGATAGAAGAAATTAAAGGATTAGATAAACTTCTTGCTCTAATAGAACTAGATTTATCTATTAATGATATCGAAGAGATATCAGGACTGGAATCTCTAGTCAATTTACAATATTTGACTATAACCAATAATAAAATTAAAGATATGAAAGGAATGTCGAAATGTAAGAATTTAAAATCCCTAAACCTCTCTCATAATCAAATAAATGAAATTAACCATCTGGAATCCTTACAAAACCTCGATGAATTAGTCTTATTTGTAAATAATATACATAAGATCGAAAATTTGGAGTCATTAAAGAGGTTAAAGACTCTAAGATTAGATTTTAATAAAATCCATGTAATTTCAGAGCTAGAGTGCCTTGAAAATTTAGAAGTTTTAGGTTTATCTGAGAATAGAATATCAGAAATCATTAATTTAAGAGAACTTAAAAATTTAAAATACCTTGATCTCTCAAAAAATAGGATTTCCAAGATTAATGAATTAGAGTATAATATAAAACTTGAGGAATTATATCTTTATACCAATCAGATTTCAAAGATAGAAGGGCTTGATAATTTAAAAGAATTAAAGATTTTGTATTTATTTGATAATAATATTAATAGTGTTGAAGGTTTAGAATCGCTTGATAAGTTAGAGAATTTACTTCTTTCAAATAATAATATAAATAGAATTGATGGACTTGATAATCTATTAAAACTTAAGAGATTAGAATTAAATCAAAATGAACTTGTAAGGATTGAAGGATTAGAATTCTTAGTTAACCTCGAGTATTTATTGCTTGCGGGTAATGAATTAACTAAAATTGAAGGGCTAAATTCACAAAAAAATCTTATAGGGTTAAGTTTAGACTATAATAAAATCTTAGAAATAAGTGGATTGGAAAACTTAGTTTCATTACAAAGTTTTAGCCTTAGCAATAATATTATCAAAAAAGTTTCAGATATTCATTGTCTTATATCGTTAAATCAAATAGACTTTCAGAATAATAACATTTCAAAATTAGGTGACTTCTTAAATTTCTCTTTTTCCAATAAAATCATTGTTAATCTGCTTGATAATAATATAACAAAATCGGAAGAATATGTAAAATTGGCTCATCAATTAATGATGAACGTTGATATAGATTTTTTTAAATTAAAGGAAATACAAGATAAGGACATTTTCAATTTAAATATTTTATTGGATCGGCTCCTTAACAGTGAGAAATATGGTTATTCTTCATGGAAAAGACGACCTTTTAAAATCTCATCTGATTTTGACAGGGAAATTTTAGATAAAATTATCCACTTATTTAACACTAAACTTTCCTTGTTCAAAGATTCAAGAGATGTTTGTAAGTTATTTGATGAGTTACTTCCATTCTTGAAAGAGAGAATAAAATTGGAACAAATGAATAAACTTGAATATGATATACCTACTTTGGTTAAAAATCTGTTTTTTGCGGTAAAGGAAAATGATACTAATAAAAAAATTGTAAGAATAAATAAGATATATGAAGATCTTAAATCATTTAATACTCCTGATCTAATATCGATGTTCTCCTATTCCATTTCAATTCTTAATCTTGTTAATTCTATTCTCGTGGAAGATTTAGTGGGTTATAATGAGAATATATTCAATTTGTTAAATATTTTACCGGAAGAGTACAATATCGCTCAAAATTTTAATGCTGGAAATACTGATCAGGTTAATAATTTTATCAATCCAATTATACATAGATTTATAAATCTTATATTAGAGAGTATAAAGAATCAAACATCCATAAGGATTGCCAATCAGATACCTAAATATATTAACGGTATCAAGGACCCACGTTTAAGGAGATATTTTTCTCAATTGAGAATTGAAAAGATAACAATAAATGAATCTAAAGAAAAATTAGATACTATTAAATTGTTTTTTGCACAGATGGATTTAAGATACCACTACTATGATCAAGAGAAGGGGAATTTTCATTCTGATTATCTCGAGCTTATTTGTCAGATGGTTGAAGAAAATCTTCTAAAATCTAAAGAAAAGAATTCTAATTTAATAATTTTTCCCGAATATAGTTTTCCTGAGAAAATTATACCTGAATTAATTAATTATTCAAAAAAGAATGATATTTGGATAATTGGAGGACTTGAACGATTTGATTCTATTAATTTTAATCTCAATATAAAGGAAAATGCTTCGATAATAATATCTCCAAGTCATCCCCCTATATTACAAAAGAAACACTTTAAAGGAAATAGTGAACCCGAACTTATTACTAGTAACATAATAAAGATAATTCAATCTAATTTTGGTACTTTTTGTATATTAATTTGTGCAGATCTCCTGGAAGCTTATCTTGTATCTATTATTAGAGAACAAGTTGACTTTATCATTGTCCCTTCCTTTAATCGAGACGTTAATTCTTTCAAATATAGTGCTTATGATAAATGTTTCAGTAATATGTGTTATATTATAATCTCTAATATTTTAAAATATAACGAATCCTCTATATTTGCTCCATTTAGACGAATCGATCGGGCAGTTGAGATACCTAATTTTCCGTATATTGAATTAAATCTCACCGAATTCTCTCAACATAGAATTAAAAAAAAAATAAGCTCTTCATACAAGAAACCATTAAGTGAATCACTTTATAAATTGAGATATGGAACATTAAATGGATGAATGGAAAAAGGAATCTAAATATAATTTTTACTGGAGTACACAGCATCGTTTTCTTCTCTCCCGGTAGTTTCGAAATGAGAGACATTGTTTAATAAATACCGATTGTAAGGTGAATACGACAAAGGAAATAGTACATTCTATTATAATATTTTTACTGAATTAGCTTATTGTTAAAAATGATGATATTCTAATTTAAACTAAAAAGACATAAAAATAAATAATTTAGTAAATCATAATAAAACACGAAATAATGACACTTAATGTCAGAAATAAAAGATTAGTCTTTATTTACGAAGCATGACATGAAGCGTGAAACTCTAATAATAAAATCAGATTATGAATTGATTATTCAATAGGATCATTTGTTATGTAACCTGTTCCCTCACATTTCCAACAATATTTTTTGTATTTTCCTGTTCCATTACAAGTCAAACAATCATTTGTTGAATAAATTCCTGTTCCCTCACATGTACTGCATATTTCTCTTTTGCTAATTTCAATAGATCCCTTACCTTTGCAAATTTTACATTTTTCTCTCGAAAATATACCAGTTCCTTCACAACGAGTACATTTTACAACTTTCTCCCCTAATCCAAAACAAGTTGAACATAATTCTCCTTCAATATTTCCAGTTGTAGCACATTCATCGCAGTTAGAAGTTGAAGATACTCCAACTCCATTACATATATTACAAATTTTAGCAAGCCATCCTGTTCCTTCACAATTCTTGCAATATGCCCCAATATTCCACCCCGATCCTTCGCAATATCTGCATTCTGTGTTATACTCTCCCGCACCATTACATTTATTACATATCTCACTAATTTCGCCTTCTCCCTCACATTTTCTACATTTTTCGGGCAAAATTTGAAATACAGAACAGCTTTCTGCAATACCCTTATATTTGCGATATGTTCCACTATTACATAACACATGAACATTTTTTTTTCTGTTAAGAACTTTTTCAATAGGAGCTACAAAATCAGTATCACCTGATATAACCACACAAATATCTATAATTTTTTTACTGGAATCATCCATAAAATCCGAAACCATTAAAGTATCGATATCCTTTTTATATGGACCAAATATTATTTCATAAGAATATTCATTTTGATGAGTTTCTACAATCTCGTTCTCATCTTTATACTTCCCTTTCATTAAATACATTTTTTTTATTTCGATTTTTCCTAGTTTAGAACAGTAATCTTCAATAAAATCTATTTGAATTTTATATTCCTCTAGGTCATAGGAAGCATCATAAATATTCTGATAATCATAATATACACCGACTTTTTTTTTCATGATGGATCTTAAGTTTAAATCCAATAAATATCTATATGGATTCTGATTATTGAGATCATTGATAGGTAAAAATATAAATTCCTCAGTTAAAAAGTTTAACATGTTTGGACCTCAAACGCGATTATAAGCATGCTCTAGAATGTATCAATCAGTATATAGATAATTTACCTCAATCTGATGAAGAATGGGAGGAATTTCATAACTGGTTTCAGGATTTAGAGAGATATGCAAGTGAAGCTGAAGCAATGAATTGTAGATGGTAAATGATTCGCTAAATTTGAAACTGTCCGTCTAATTATACCTTTTTCTAAATTTATTTTTTTCCAAGATCCAGATGTCGATTAATATTAAAGATTAATAAAAACTATCAAAATAAACAACCCAAACCAACTTAACATAAAAAGTTTAGTAGTCGTTTTCAAATTTCTCCGCAGCTTGCTCTCATCTTTTATAAGAGAAACTCCATAAATAATTATAAGATGAATATGAGGTTATTGTCTCGACAAACAAGAATATAGGAAAAGAATTTATTCAATGTCTACACGAGTACCGTAGCAAAAAAGTAAACCCATCCCATCTAGAACTTGAGGATTTATTTAACCCCCCTTGGGCTCTACAATTATTTACAAAATAAGCACTGGAAAGAAGGAATACCAGAGGTGTTCCCAAATATCGAGAAAATCGAAAAATCTACTGTTCTTGAACCTTCTGTTGAAAAGATAGGAAATCATTTCTTGAAGAACTTAAGAGAAGACAAGGAAAAAGATATATTTAAGGTTTTTTTTTTAATATTAAGAGTTTAAATCCTTGAAATTATAATGTCAAAATTCGAAAAAAGTATTAAAAGATCACACGCAGAGGATTTTCGGAAAGCAAAAGAATTTTTTTCAGTTTTTGATTATTCCAAAGCTGAACCATTATTTTTAAAAAGCTATCATTATTATAAGGATAAAAATCAACTTAGGAAAGCTTATGAAGCTCTCGAGAAGTACATTATTATTTTAATAACCAATGGAATCTATAAAAAAGCGAATCCCAAAATGTGTGAACTCTTTGAATACTAAATTAGGAATAAAAAAAAAAGAATTGAAGCCTTCGCTTATGGATCAAAAGGATTTATTCACAAAAGTAAAGGTGATTTTGATAAATCATTAGAATTTACTAAAAAAGCTAAAAAGATATTTAGAGAATTAAAAAATTTTGAGGATCTAAATAAAGCATATAACAATATAGGAACTACTTATTACTTTCAGGGAAATTATAAAAATTCTCTAAAGAATTATAAAAAAGCGGAACAGATTTGCATAGAGAATAATATCCTTGAGAGCTTGTCTGGAATTTATCAAGTAATTTCTTTTAGCTATTTAGCATTAAATAATCTAGAAAAGTTTAGAGAGTATAGTGAAAAAATTTTTGACTATTTGAATCATGTCAAAAATCCTCAAAGGCAAGCAGAAATCATAAACAACTTATGCATACCTCCTTTTCATACAGATGAGTTTAGTGAGACTTTAAGTAAATTTTTGTTAGAACTTTTAGAAGATCTTAATGAGCATAATATACACCCTCAGAGAGTAAAGACTTTAAGAAACCTAGCTGGTATCTCTATAAAGCAGGGAAAGTATGCTGAAGCGAAAGATTATTTAAAACAAGCTTTAGATATAAGTGAGGGCTTACAATTTGAAATAGATAAAGCCTATATATATAATAACCTAGGATTCCTTGGTTGCCACAATTCAAGCATTTGGTTCGAATAAAGATGGACTGAACGTGTTTCAGGTCCAACCTTTCCAGCAAAAAACTTTAAATAATCTTTCGAAAGGACGTTCATTGGTCATTATGGGTTATTCGGGAAGTGACGATTTTGACGTCGTTCCTACATTAATGGTCTTAAAAAGCATCAAGCATATTGTGTGGATAAATTATATTCCCGACGATAAAGGTAAAGAAAAAATCTATGAAATTAATGCAACTATGACTGATACAACTGATAAAGTAAATCAAATTTTAGTCAATATTAAAAAGACAAACAACGCAGAACACGTGTACCGAGTAGACACAAACACCACAAGATTGATTAAAATGTTATTAGACGTTGGCCATAATGTGAGCACTGAGATTTTTTCCTCTAGTCCACCAGAGTGGTTAGAACTAAACCTTCCAATGCCAAGTGCCCTAATGGAATATTCTATTCCAAATAAAATATATTTTGATTTTAATATATATGAAGACTCAATGAGGTGTTCGAAAGTACTGCTTCGTTTGGCGGAAAAGGGAGGAAAACGAGGGTGGAAATCTATTGCTCTTGACTACATCGGTCGGATTTACCATGCACAAGGGAACTATCCAGAAGCGCTCAAAAGGTACGAGGAAGCCCTGAAAATCGTAGAACAGCTGGGAGACTTGTCAGGAAAATCGCATCATCTTAGCAATATTGGTATGATTTACAAAGCACAAGGGAACTATCCAGAAGCGCTCAAAAGGTACGAGGAAGCCCTGAAAATCGCAGAACAGCTGGGAGACTTGTCAGGAAAATCGCACCATCTTAACAATATCGGTATGATTTATGAAGCACAAGGGAACTATCCAGAAGCGCTCAAAAGATATGAGGAAGCCCTGAAAATCGCAGAACAACTGGGAAACCTGTCGGGAAAAGCTAGTGCTCTTAACAACATCGGTATGATTTATGATGCACAAGAGAACTATCCAGAAGCGCTCAAAACGTACGAGGAAGCCCTGAAAATCGACGAGCAATTGGGAAACCTGTCGGGAAAATCTATTGTTCTTAACAACATCGGTAGTATATATCAACACCAAGGGAACTATCTTAAGGCGTTAAAACATTTTGAAATAGGGTTAAAGACATTAATTGAGATTGGATTAGGTGACTCTCCAGATGCTAAAACCTTTAAAAAAGATATTGAGGTTCTAAAGAGTAAAATGAAGCAATAATTTTTACAAGGAACAACATATTGAAATATTATTCACTCCAATGCTCCGATTTCAACACTGCTACATTAATCATCATAAAAAGGGTATAAGTTTTATCTAAATCTAGTTTTTTTGTCCAATAAGTTTAATATTTTTTGATTTGCCGGTATTTTTAAATCTTGAGCCATCTCAGAATTGGTTTTCCTTTCAGCATCTAAATATTCAAGCATCTTATTTACAGACTCATAAACAATGGGCTTTAAATGACTGGAAACAGTCTTACCTTTTTTGATCTCACTTTTTTCATATTTTATATACAGTTTTACAATTTCTTTAATAAGCGGGTCTAATTTGAGATGATATTCCTCAGGCATTATAAATGAGTAAAACATCTATTCCTAAAAAAATTACGAATTATCATATAAATAAAGTAATTAAAAAAGTAATAAAAAAAGTGATAAAAAAGTAAACTTTTATATTTAGAAAGATAATATCTATCTTAATTGATAAAATATGTAATGAACAGTTTGTAAGTATATAATTGTTAAATGTGTGGAATTAAAATATTAAAATTTGTAACTATAATTGAACTTATTGCTCCAACTTCAGAAGGAAGGGAAAGATATTATAATAAGATATTTCAATATCAGAGGAATGCGTTCCTTCTAGGTTTTTTTTCTGGTATATCAATAAGGAGCTGAAATGCCCATTTTAAAAGATCTTCAGAATTAAAATTAAACTCACTATAAAAAGATATTATATTAAATTATATCTAAAAAAGGAGAAATTGATAAGTATTAATAGAGAATTTATATGTTCAATAAGTATATCCAAAATACTATAATTTGTGATATCTATTTTTAAACTCCTTAAAAAAAAATTCGGAAAGGAAATTAAATATGCAAATCAATTGGATGAATTACTTAATGATTTAATAACAACTAAGTATATTGCTCCTAAAGAGAGTTTAGAGGCTCATTTTTCTACGGGAAGATTTCTTTTTTGCAGAGAATGTAACTCATATTACCCTTCCTTTTATAATATAATCGGTGGTTGTTATGTAATTCAATATGGTTATAATTATACTATAATTGATCCAGGATATAAAACAATAAAAGCATTATTGGATAATGGAATTGATACAAGATTAATAAATAATATTATAATTACTCATAATCACCCAGATCATTCTGGTGGATTAATTGAATTGGTTAATTTATTATTTACTCAAAATAAGGAAGGATTATACAATTATACTTTGTATCTAAATCCCGGAACATTGGAATTATATAAATATTTAGAGGGAGCCTATTTAAATATTATTGAACTTGAATGTAATACAGAATACATTTTAAAATACTATAAGAATGATGACGAAAGTACAAATAAATTTTCATTTATTCCTTATCACGCATATCATAAAGGAATAGGTAATAAACAACAATCAATTTCTCTAATTTTTGAAGTAAAAATAAAAGATCAAGTGTTAAAGTTTGGTATTACGAGTGATACTGATGGAAGAAAAAAGTATATTAATCATTATAAAAGAATATTTAAAAATTTATTTTTTTTAGTTGTTCACATCGGTACTTTGAAAGAAAAAAAAAAAAAATTCAAACCAGATAAACACTTATATCTTAGCGGAGTATATCGTTTATTAGATAAGTTAATTAATGTAAAAGCTTTTATTTTACAAGAATTTGGAATGGAATTAATGCCTTCAAGTTATTTATCTCAAACATTATCAAAATTAATATTTAGAAATAGCTTTTTTTTCCCTTTTTTAGTATATAATATTCATTTAGAGCAAAAGAAAGAAAATTATAAAAAAAACTTAATTTCATTACTTTTTCCAAAATTTTTTAAGAAATTTATTAATAAATCCTCAAGAAAATTACTATTTCATGAGGATACAATTATTAATATAAATAGAATAGTAGAATTTTCTCATGCTTTATGTCTTGATATTAAGGAAGCAAAATATAATAAATGTAAAATGAAAATTATTGGGGTATCGCTATTTAACCTATGGGAGAAAGATTGTAAGGAAAAAGATATAATTGAGAATATCAATTCAAAATTAAATGAATTATGGACATATTTCCGTAATGCAACTTATTTCAAATCAAGCGAATTTAATATTGAACTAGTTCGAAAATTAGCCATAGAAATTGACTTATTTTTTCCTGAAGTTAATCTTTATGAGATTATTTCTTACAATTCCAAGATAATCTCTTCTTTATTAACAAATAAAGAAAAAGATAAAATTCTTACATTATTTACTGAATATTTCTCAAAAAGTTCATTATATGCACCTAATAATTGCCATGAATTTTCTATAAAATTAGTAAATCGTCATTATCGTGAAGTTGATTTAAAATATTTTTCTATGGAGAAAATATTAGATCTAAAAAATTTGCAAATATATCCCTTTTTGATATTTATAGGTGAATTAATTAATTCAAAACCAGTGAAATATCAAGATATGGATGATTTAAGAATATTGACGGTAGAAAAATTGAGTTCGGTTTTTCCAAATAAAAATATTTGCTTAGGATCATATGGAAAGACAATTAATTTTGATATTTTTTTTGATCCATATAATAAAAATAATTATCATAAAAAACAAAGGTGTAAGAATGAATGCCTAATGCAAGATGAATGTGAAATTGAAAGAGATGGAAGGTTTTTATTTGAAAAAGAAAGACCATGTCCCTACGACGAATATATTAGTTTTGAACATGAAGAAGCAGAAAAAGAGGCATATGATTATTACCATCAACGTGAGGAGGATTCTTATCATGAAATTATGGAAGATGAAAGAAAATATAATCAAAGAAAAAAAGAAATAATTGGTATCTTACATCAATCAATAACTATTTCTCTTATAAAAGAAAAGTATAAAAAAGCATTAAGATTAATAAAAAAAAAAATCCTTAATTTTGATCTGGAAATTAATTGTAATATTGTTAATATATTAGAAAGGAATTTTAAAAATAAAGATATAAGGATGATAATAATACTCATCCTTACGAAATCTCATTTTAATGCTGAAAATAGAGAACCTATAACATATTTGAAATATTATAAACTATTGAAAAAGCTTATTTTAGAATATACTAATAATAATAAAGAAAAGATAATAGATTATATAATAAATCAATTCATTTCTATTCTAAGGAAGAAAAAAATAAGAAATTTTGCAAAATATATTATAGAGGAATTAAATGAAATAATTATAATTTTAATTGAATATATTATAAAATATCCGAAATTTAATGACCATTGGTGTCGTCTAAATAAATATTTTGCTAGATTAATAAGCATTGTAGATAATCCATTGAAAATAAAGATTCGAAGTCTGCTTAGAGAGGAATTTAAATTTATAGAAAACGTTAAAACAAATCAAAAAAACTATTTATTAAGATTATTCAAGAATAAAGATATAGAGATAGTCCGGATTATTAAAAACCTTAATTAGTATTTTTTTTTAATTTTGAATCATTTCTATAAAAATAAATTATTTATAACGAATAAAATAGTTTCTGATACTTAATCCTTTTCTTGTCTATATCACGCAGGTATCACTCTCCAAGATAATAGTCATTACGCCCTTATGATGCATGCAGTATACTAGCTACTATTTGTGCATTTGGCTTGAATGTTTCTCAGAATATAGTTATAAAAAAAGATAAAATATATGAAATCTTGAATAAGTTTAATTACTGGGAAGATGATGTTGATCATGAGTCGATATTCGATTTATAGCATAATTTATTTTAGTATAGGGTAAATCATATATTTCTGTTTTGTGTATTATAGGATAAGATAGGAATAATAAAATGAATAAATAGTTTCGAAGAAAATGGATTTTGAAAATAATATAGATTTTAATTTTGAATTTAAAACTATTTTTGAATTTGATATTGACGATTTTACAAAAGAGGAAATAGAAGTAATCAAGGTCTATTGCGAGAAATTTTTAGAAAATTTGCATTATCTTCGTCATTCTTTAAAGATTCTTAAGATTCCCCAACCAAGAAGGTTAGAAATTAATGATCAATTAAGATATGGTTTTGAACAACTTAAAAAAAAGGATTTGATAATCAATAATGGACTTAGATTAAGGACTTATATTTATTATGAAAAATTTATTGAAAATAAACTGAATTACATTATTTTATTATGTAAATTACTTAATTATATCGAAGAATACCATAAGCAGCATATAGGAGATCCTTTTGATGATACTTTTTTTAATCTTATTCCTATCAGTCGTCATTATAAAACAAATTTTCTATTAGCATTACTCGAAGATTAAAAAAATAGTCGAAATATCAAAAGAAGCAGAAGAACTGTCTAAATTTTTGGAGCTCGAAACATTCATTTAAATTAGGCTTTCCTGATCCCTAACTTTTTTTTCCCTCCTTTAGAGAAGCTCATTTTTTATAGTTACAGAGAGAAAAAGTTATGAAGGAATAATAACTTATGAACTCAAGAAATTAGAGAATTTAGTTTCTCTGATAGATGTTTAAAAGAAAATTACTGAAATAATGAAACTAATAGAAATAATTATCAAACTAATACATAGTATATAAATTATGATCTTAAGTTTATTTTCTTTTAAGCTATCCTTCTCCTTATTTCTCTTATTTTGTTGTTTATAAATATCACTTATTGCAATTTTAAAAAAATGTGCAGCTTCATTAATTCTACGCAATAATAACTGTTTATGAGGAAATTTTGAATTGAATTCTGTATCTAAAATGCTTATTGTATTTATTAAACTTTCATATGCCGAATTAGGTAATTGTAATGTGATTATTTCAAATGATAATTTATTAATCATATTCTGAATTAAAACTATATCTGATTTAGCTATAAATGTTTCTAATGTCCTTTTCTGAAATTTAGTTTTAATTTCGGTCCTTATTGTTGAAATCAGATTAGTAATATCTGAAATTTGATCTTTATTTATTTTCTTTGATAATTCTTTAGTACTTTTTTTTCCTTCATAGCTGTCTAAAAGACTTGGTTCTATTTCACTAATCTTTTTATTGGATATAATTATCTTATTATAAAGCTGTAGAAGATTCTCAAGAGTAATATTGAATTTTTTCTTATTCTCTTCTGCGTACGATGGTTCTATAAAATTTTGAATCTGATGTACATTATAATTACCATCTTTTCGAAATTTACTTAAATTTACAAGAATATTATCATGTATTTTCATCGCAAAATACCGATCAATTGCTGGACAGAGAATTCGAAGTAATTTTATAAGCCTTGAAAAAAGTTTATTAAAGTATAGATCTGTGTATTTATTAATTAAACATAATGAAAATATATCTTTTAACAAATTTTCAAATAAACTCCTGATTAAAACAGGTAATATTCTATAGTAATCTTGATGGTATGCACAGAGATTTATTAATTTACTAATTCCTATATAATGTGGTAATTGATATTGTAGAAAATCAATTTCGATAAATTTTTTTTCACTATTTTGAATTAATTTCCTATGTTGTTTTTGTTCTTCTTCAGTATTAATCACATCTAAATCCTCATTAATTATTTCATCGTAATATTTGAGAAGTTCAGGGTTAGAAAAAGATTTTTTAATCTCAATAATATTTTTGTCAGGAATTATGTTATTTGATAGAACCTTAATTTCAAAATTAGGATCACTTTTAAATCTACTAAAATCAAAAGTAAAGGAACTTATGTAAATATTTTTTGAAATTAACTTAGAATCTTCACTATTTTTATCAATTATTAATTTTTCAGAAGTTACAAAATAATCATTTGAAAAAATAGGATTAGAGAATAATCTAAAAAATATTTCTGTTTCATGGAATATTTCATGATATTCCACATCTCCAGTTAAGATATTATTTGAATAATTTAAATTATTTAATTTAATATAAAATGGTAAAATAAGTGAAATATATAAGTTTTGATGAACATCACGGATTTCTAATTGCAAAATTCTACGTAAAACTTCATAAATATCATTTTCTCCTAATGATAATAGTTCATTTTTCAAAAATTTAAATTTTTTATAATGTTCTTGAAAATCAGGTACCGTATGGAAGCAATGAATATTATTATATTCTTTGACCTCTTCCTCAGTTAGCCATAATCTACTTCTTGGGGTATTTAAAGTATATTTTATATTAGTTAATAGACGGTTTTCCGGTATTAAACTGAAATTTTTATCTATTTTGTTGTAGATCTTTTCCCATTCCATGATTTCAAGTGCTTTAAATCTTATCTCGAAATTTTCTGTTTTATATTTATTCAGATCTAATTGTTTATATCGATCATTTATTAGATTTTTATCTTCATTGGAAAATCTAAAAACAGAACAAATAGGATACCAAATCCCTTCCTTTTTATAGACCGCAGATCTATAATCAATATTCTTGTATGAATCTTTAAGTAAGTCTAAAGTTTCTAAAAAATTAATTGACATTTTATGTAGAATTTTAAATTATTATTAATATTTCCAATATATCCTAATTTATTTTTCATTCCTTTTTCTTACTTTATTACTACTGACAGTACATAAAAATTATTCTGAGAATCAACTTTCTTGAATGGTTCCTGATTCATCAACAAACGCTAAATATATTGATTTTTTCACTAATTAATTTATTGGATTAATGGAACTACCCTAAGTAAGACTTCATATCCAAATTCAAGATAAATAACTCCTAGAATCGATTCAACTAAGGTTCCTTTTTCATGAGTTATGGTCTCTTCTTTTGTTTCTTCTTTAGTTACACTTTTTAATCGATTGAGCCTACAAGCAAATAATCCCCATTCATCACAATATTTCGCAAGATTTTGATTTGATACAACTTCTTGGCGTTTTTGAGTAAGATTGCCCGTTCTTGATAATGATGAGTCCCATAATAATTCGATAATAGTTAGGTCAAGCGCAGAATCTCCTAAAAGAGCTAATACATCAGCAGCATTTCCCGAACTCGCTAATTCTAATAATTCTCTTTCATTTAATGGTGCATTTTTATCATTTTTAAAATGTTTATTCAAGTCATCAAAAATATTACGAATACTTGGACGAGTTAAAGCAAACATAACTAGTTCTGGAGTAGTAAACTTCAATCGGAAAAAACTTTCAAGTTTAGGGATTATCATCTTTTCAATCTTTTCCATCTGTTCGAGAAGATGATTCTATTCATCTAGATAACCTAATATTTTTGAAATTTTGCTTGTATGGGCAATAACTATATTATTTTTCTCGTTTTGAAGGTAATCACGAAGGATTTGTGTTTTTTTAACCAAACCAACCGCATTCCATTTTAATTTTTCTTTCATATTATCTTTAGGATTTCATTTTAATTATTAAGAAAATATGCAGTAATAAATTTATATTCTGTTCATGAATTATGATTTAAGTAAGCAATTTTTAATATCTATTTGAAATACAAAAATACATTATCAGTATCAAAGGAAGTAGAACTCTAAATCCTCTCTAACTGAACTCTACTTCGCCTGAAAATATTACTTTTTATCTTCTTATTGAAAGAAAACAGAAAAAGAGATTAATTTTTCTTTAAACACTTTCACCAATTACAACATTTGTAACTCTTTCAACAATTATAAATATTCCAAAGGATATGATTAATACAAATATCATACAATTCGAAAAGATTTTAATGACTTCTAAAAGTAAACAGGAGATTATAACTCAAATTAAGGGAATAATAAGTGAATATGAGGAACATATAAAAATCTATGGAGATAGTTCTTTAATGCTCAAAGATGCTGAAGAGGAAAGAAGGGTAAAAAAACTACTGACAAGAGCGATTGGATTGGTAAATAGGGCAGTTAGCAAGGATTCACCTTATTATAAATCTATAGATGAGGATATGAATAGTCGTAATAGCATTAAAGGAAAACTTACTCTTGTGATTGGTTCATTAGAAGGATTATTAGAAGATTTAAATCAAAATTATGTTGATATAAGTGAGAGTAAACCAATTTCATTAGAATTTGATTTGATTATTGAAGATATTGATTTAGGAGATGAAAAATATCAAGAAGTAATTAATGAAATAAATGATACATATCAAGATTTATATTTTACTTCTATGTATGTCCTAATTAGAAAATTACTTGAAAATCTTATTTATGATAGTTTAAAATCTTATTACAAAATCAGAAATGTAGACAAATATTATAACACTGGAAAAAATCGTCATCATGATTTTGGTACTTTGATATCCAAATTCAGTGAAATGATAAATGATTCAGATTTTAAAAGGGATGTTGGAGATGTCGAACAAGAATATATTGATCTTTTGAAAGAATTTCAAGAAAAAGGTAATAAAAACGCCCACTCTCTTTTTAATTTACCACACCAAGATTTTATAGAGAAACAAAAAGAAAAAATAAATATCTTTATGAAAAAACTAAAAGATTTAATAAGCTGAAAAACCTAAGAAATTGATATATAGAAAAATTCATTTCAATTTTTTTTTCTTTAAACAATAAACTTAGAATTAATTAGGTAGAAGATATTGATTTGTTTATTATTCAATTCTATGTATCTTTTTTAAATAAGAAAATGCCTTTTTTTTCATTTTTGACATCAAATACGAGACTAATCTCATCTCCATTTTCCCAGTTTAACGCTTTTGCAATTGCTATCGGTATTGTTAAGTTTCCCGACCCTGAGCCTTCATATTTATGATATTTTGTGGTCTTACCATTCATAATTTCAACCTTAATATTAATTTGTTTTATAATTGTTATAACTAAAATTATAATGTTTATGATAATATTTAAATATTTGATTAATATTATTATTATTGATATACTTTAGTAATAACATATGTAGTAAATTATGAATAAAAAATTTAACAATATCTAATGGTGAGAAATTATTTCTGAAACAGATTGTTATATTCAAATTATTGAAACGTATGAAAGTTGTTGTCAAGATAAAAAAAATATTGTAAAATATGTTAGTGAAGAACTGCTAAGATTAATGGACGTTTTAAAAAAGACTGGTAATAAGAAATTAGTAGAAAATGGATTATTACTTACTCTTTACCTTTATGATTTAATTCTTGACGATCCTGACGAGTACAATAACATAGGGTATAATATTCATGATTTATTGAAATTAAATGCTCAGCAGGAAAAGTTTGACTATTCTGTATTAAAAGAGATATATCAAAATATATTAAAAAATGAGTTTCTTCCTAATTAAATTGTATTACTATGATAAGAATGATTCGCATACACATTGATAAAGAAACCTTAGATAAGATAGATGATACTAAATCGAGTTTTAAGATTAAAATTCCAAGCTATCCAGATGCAATTTATAAAATTTGTGAAATTCTCGAAAAGGAAAAAGAAATAAATAGAAATTTCCAAAAGATCGTGGAAAAAATCTTCGCATTCTTACAGGAAAACTGTCTTGAGCGAGATTATATTTCCGAAGATTTTTTTCAGGATTTACTTAAGCTTCATAGAAAATTTTCAAAATAATAATAAAAAGCGAAATAGGATGAAAGAATGAAAGATAAAAGAAATAAAACAAATATATCGATTGATAATGCTTTTGATAAGCTAATTCGGCATGTTAATGTAATTCATAAATATATACAAAGTTTTTGGGAAATGAATTCCGCTCCTAACATCTTGAAGATTAAGTATGAGTTAGGATACGATGTAGGTTATGAATTAGGGTTTACAAATGATGATTGTGATATCTTATTTCATAACGCACTAACATATTTAGTAAATCATGAAAATATCATTTTAAGTTCTAATCGCTCAGACGAACTCCGAATATATCCACCCTAATCAGAAGTGATAATCAATAATATGAAAAATCTAAAAATCCAAAAAATATGATTTTTCTTTAAATAGAAATAACATAAATCCAGTATAATACAGTATTTTTAAAATGATTTATGTGAAGAAAAGTAGTAAAATTAAAGAAATAGTTTGAAAAAAATAGTAGTAAAAAAGAATAAAATAATGAATCAATATAATTTGCTAGAAGAGCCTTGGATCGATGTGGTAGATAATAATGGCTCTATTAAATCTATTGGTATCGAGGAGTTATTGACAGATGCTCACAATTTTCAGGAAATCGTTGACAGTTCCCCACTCATGAAATATGGAGTATATCGGTTCTTAATAGCTTTCGTTATTGATACATTTCAAATAAAAAACAAGTCAGTAATAAAAACAATTTTTAAAAAAGGCAAATTCAATCCTGAAACAGTAAAAACATATTGTGAAAAATATTCTCATAGATTTTTTTTATTCAGTGATGATTATCCGTTTTATCAGAATGTAAACATAAAGAAAATTAAGAAAATAAATTATATTCCCTCATTATTACATCATATCTCATCAGGGAATAATCCAATCTTCTTTTACCTTTCTTTTGAAGACTAGCATAAAATAACTCCTTCAATATGTGCCAGAGCACTTACCACACCCACCGCTTTTACTATTGGAGGAGGAGTTAGTCATTATAAGAAAGATAAAAAACTTGAGCCGCGCGGATATAATTTACCGGAAGATTTAAGAAAAGAAAAACAAAAATTATAAAGCATAATCCTTAAATCCTTTTTTTTCAATTTTATTTTATAACATAAAGTTTCATCCTTGACATAATAAGCGAGAAATCATTAAAATTAATACAAGGAATAAACTAAAGATGACGAATATCAAAATTTTAATTGAAAGATGTGAAGAGATCATAGAAGAAGGAAATAAAATCTTGGATTTACAACATGCCAAGACTTTAATTACTAAAGTTAACACTTCAATTGAGAATATATATAATTTGTGCTATTCTAGTGAGATTCCTTCTCATTTAACACTTAACAATTTAATTGATACTCTGAAGGATCAGGGGATCTCTCCCCGATATTTAAATGAAGTTGGAATTTTTAACCTTAGATTCAATAGTTTCAAAGGTTTTGTAGAGGATCTTAAGAAGGGTTTAATTACTACGGATTTAATTTCCTTAATAAGTATTGATATTTATAATGATATGATTACTCAAGCAAAAGATCTAAGAAAATTCAATACAGAACCATTAAATCGAGCTGCATGTGTTTTATCAAGAATTGTTTTGGAGGATGGTTTAAAGAAAATTTGCTCTAAGCATGGTATTAGTCTTAATACAAATAAAGCAAATGAAGCAAATATGGAGTTAAAAAGGAATCTTGTTTATGGTAACGCACAATTTAAACATGTGGATACATGGTTATATATTGGAAATGCCGCTGCGCATCCAAAAAGTCCTAAATCAGATTTTAAATCAATAACTGCAATTCAAATGGATGATATGATAAAAAACATCCCAGAATTTATACTCAAATATCTTTAAAATTTTAAACATTACATAAGATACCAATAACAGTTTTAAATTAAAAATAAACCTAGATTTTTTCTTAATTTTTATCTTTAGCTAATGATTTTTATATGGAAAAACTACACTCAGATTTTAAAAAATTTGAATTTAAATTTTAATAAAACATGAATTTTAAGATAAGAAGGCGTACAATTCCCAAACCTCTCTTTTATTTTATAGAAAAATTACGATTTTAAGATCCAATAAACATGTGATGTGTTTTATTCTTTTTATTATAACTAAGCGATTATATATACAATTCCTAAAGATAATGACCCCAGATGCAATATTTTCGTTGAGATTTTTTTCTATTATATAAATTCTAATATGTTCCCGCATCGCCAACCTATGTATATTCTTCCATACAAAATCTTTTAGAGTATT
>SDBT01003620.1_pt1 | contig 26596 bp, 22 predicted proteins | sample 2277101 | NCBI WGS metagenome assembly SDBT01 (sample SAMN10404973, study PRJNA504765) | marine sediment metagenome | isolation source: marine sediment core GS10_PC15, 103 cmbsf | place: Arctic Ocean: Southern Knipovich Ridge | collected 2010 | reverse complement strand
ATTAGATAGAACGCTTCTTGAGGGCCAAGAAATCAACGATCCCCTCCATCGCTGGAACAGGACTCAGCTTCTGATCGCCTCCGCCTCTTATGGATTCTCCGAACGGTTAACGGGAACCGTTATTGTTCCATTCAAGTGGACCAGGCTATCGCTTCTGGATGATCGCGTCGTCCGTAAAACAGCTGGCATCGGGGACATATTAGGGATCGTGAAACTCAAGCTCACAGCCCCGATCTCGCCCCGCCGACCGGAATTGGCACTCGGTTTTGGATTGAAAGCTCCCACCGGCGGCTATATCGAAGAAGACAGCTTCGGCATCATGTCATCCAGCCAGCAGGTCGGTACAGGCGCATTCGATTTCATCGTGAACGGATATTATAATCAATCTTTCGGATGGAGTATAACTTACGCCAGCACCACATACCGTATCCCCACGAAAAATGACAGAGGTTATCGTTTCGGAAATGAACTTCAGTTTGCCGGATACGTCTTGTTCCCGATCCTATCCGATTATATCAGCCCATTTTTCGGCCTTCGGAGCCGAACCGCCGCCAGGGACAACTACGACGGATCTCAAAACGATCCTTATGGAGGTGGCGCTTACCGTGACTCCGGTGGAAACTGGATATATCTTGCTCCCGGGCTTGAACTTAATCCGGCGGCAGGTGTATCTTTCGATGTAGAACTGGCGATCCCGATTTACGACTTTGTCAATGGACGCCAGATCTCCGAAAGTCTTACATGGAGGGTGGCTACGTCCATCAGTAGCCCCTGAAATCATAAGAAAAGTTTATTTCTTTCGATCGTCGAATTATCATCGAACCTGCCCGGCGAGAAAGCGATCGTGCTTCGCCGGATAAAAACATCTTGTAAGTAAATTAATAAATATCATATCATTATTGTAAGATCTTATCCCGGCAAAATCAGATCCGGGAAACTCGAAAGTATGAAAAAAGACCTTAAAAAAAACTGCTCTCTCGAATCGGCGCTTCAAAATCGCCGGACAATAAGAGAGTTTACCGGCGGACATATCTCCCGGGATGTTATGGATGACTTAGTCTGGGCGGCGTACGGCCATACCCACAGCGATGGCCCGAAGAAAATGCGAACGGCTCCCTCGGCCGGCGCGACTTACCCCGTCGAGATATATCTCGTATTGCATAACGTCAATGACTACACCGACGGCATCTATCTCCATGACACTCGAAACGAACAGCTCATATCTATCAAAGAAGGCGGATATCTGAATGATATATGTCAAGCCTCCCTAGAACAGGATTTTATACCTCTGGCTAACGTGACATTCCTTCTGGTATATAATCCAGGAAGAATCGTGCGCCGTTATGGCCGCGAATCACGCAAATATGCGCTCCTCGAGTGCGGGCATATCGCTCAAAATATCCTTCTTACAGCCGGTACCCGGGGGCTGGGAAGCGTGCCTGTCGGTGCGTTCTATCAAAAGAGGTTGGGGACAATTCTCGGGCTTCAGAAAAACCGCGAGGTCCTGTATATGATCTGTGTCGGAACGTTGGGAAAATAATCAGCTCAGATATTCCTCGATAGCTTTCAAATCCCTCCAGGTATCAATTACCAGCCCATAGCCGATAGTCTCAAGTTCCTTAACGGAATGCGTTCCTCCGCCTTTGTCGCTCACAGCAATCCCTCTGACATTGCACTTTCGGGCCGCCTCGAGATCCAGCGGGGAATCGCCGAAATGACAGATTTGCGAAACTGGAATGTCGGCATTTCTTTCAATCGCGATCGAGAGAATTTCCTCTCTATTTTCAGCATCCTCGCCGTACGCACCCGTGGTGAAAAAACCGTTAAAGCCGGCGTCGGTGAGTTTCCAGTCTGAATGTGTCTTAATATTACCGGTCATAAGCCCCAATCGGATGTTTCTCGATCTCAATAGCTCCAGAAATTCCAGTATCCCCGGGAGCGGGATATAGTCCGGGATACCTTTCTCCGATCGGTGTTTTTCGAAATACTCATTGACAGCGGCAAATAGCTCTTTTTCGTTCTCGTAATATTGCCTCTCGGAAAACCCTAAATCCAGAAGAGTCAATTTCAACACCTTCTTATCGGTCAGGCCGTAGATTCGCTTCCCCAGCATGGCGGTATAATCAACGTTCTCCAAATCGAAGACTGTTTCGACAGCATAATTGAAGGATCGGGATTTCAGGCTCAGCCCGTCTTGCCTGTTTCTTCGGATCAGAGTCCCGTCGATATCGAAAAATCCCAGACTTATGTTCATATTTACATAATATTCCATATGCGGTATAAGTCAACTGTTTCGATGTGCATTGTCTGCAACCGGCTTACGCCGAGTCAAATTCAAGACAATGGTTTTGCTCAATTCTTCTGACGCAAGGCCGATAACTTGTTAGAGCAATGAGAACAGCGGGGTTGAAGCATGTTTAGAAAACCGAAACCTGGCAAAAAACGTAAAACCAAAAAGATCTCCAGAAAAAGGGAGCTTATAAAAGCCCTTTTGCTGATTATCCTGATAGCCGTGGCCGTACGGGTTTTCCTGGTATTCCCGTTTGATTTCGATAATGATGCCATGCAGGGAGGATTCTACGCGGGAGATTACGTGCTGACATCAAAGATATCGTATAAGCTCGATACGCCGAAGGTTGGAGATATTGTCGTATTCGATCATCCATTTAGGGCGGGCGAAAAGGCTGCACGGCGAATAATTGCTATTGAAGGCCAGACGGTGGAAACAGTGGGGAAAATGGTTTACGTTGACGAAGAGCCGTTATCGGAGCCAGTCACCGTTCAGCATTCAGACTACCGAATACTGCCCCCGGATTTCTCCAACAGGGACTATTCCCCTCCGCAGCAGGTGCCGCCGGCCCACGTCTATGTCCTGGGCGACAACAGGGATCAATCGGAGGATTCCCGCGATTTCGGTTTTATCCCTGCCAGCTCTATTCAGGGCAAAGTCCTGTTCGTCTATTTTTCGTGGAAACCTGATCCTAATGCTCCCAGGATGGAATCCCCTTACATCATACCCGCTATACAGATCGTCTTTTACAATCTCTTCCATTTCCCATCCAGGGTTCGCTGGGGTCGATTCCTCGCCGGCTCCTGAAGCTTGCCTTAATACCATTATTTTCTTAATCTCAGCCATTCAGAAAATCCGAAAGGTTCGCGGCTCAGCCGGGCTTCACTCCAGATATTGCCCATAGATTTCCGATACGATATGGCTGATGGAAAATCGGCAAAAGCGAATATACTTATAAGAACCGGGTTTATAGAATCGGAACGTGGCTATCTCGGGCTAACACCAGAGGCGCCGTTCATTGCCGATGAGATCATGCTAATATTATTGTGAATGATTTTTGACGCCGGATGTTATCTAATAATCGTCATCTGTTTTGTCGTGGAGAAATTCTCTCCACTGATCCGCACAAAATAACATCCGGTTGGAAGCCCGCGGTTATCCCAGTTTATAATCGTCGCCCCGCTTTGCAGAAATCCGCGGTGAAGTGTCTTTACTTTTCTGCCCAGTATATCGTAGAGATTCACGGAGATTACGGCGGGGGTCTCTATCTCCAACCTGATGGTCGTTCCCTGCCTCACCGGATTTGGAAACAGCATAATTTCAGGCGATTCATCATCGTCTGCAATTCTTTGATCATCGGCATAATAATCCTCAACAGGATCGAATACACTGACGCCGTAGAAGTCAGCAGCATAAAGACGATCGCCGATGAAAACCAGATCCTGCACCCGACCGGTGGTTTGATATTTAAAAATATACCGCGGCTGATCAATCCAGGAAATATCCCAGACCGTTATGCCGGAATCCCCCTCCGCCACATAAATTCTATCGCCCTCCAATACGGCATCATACGCTTTGCTGCTGGTCTGAATATGAGAAATAAGATCCAGACTGCCCGCGAGGCTTAACAAATAGACTCCGCCGAGCCCGGAGGATAGGATGGCCATCTCTCCGGTGAGATTTATGCCGAGCGATGGGTATTCTGATGCGAATCGGCTCAAGAAGCTTATGTTTTCAGGATCTGATACATCGTAAAGTTCCAGACCGCTGGAGCTGGCTACGAACACAGTGTCATTCCGATGCTCTATCTTTGTAGAACCGAAATCGGTGTCGAAGAATCCATCCTCTACCGGGAAATTGATATCGGCCAGATCAACTGCTATGATCCCCTGCCAGTTGGCCAGAAAGGCGTGCTCCCCGGTGTAAGACGATGATCTCACCCAACCCTCGGATTTGAAATTCGATAGAATCTTGATGCTCCCGGGATCGGAGATGTCGACGATATTCAATCCGTTCTCGTCGCTGGAAATAAATCCCAGATTCCCCGAAACCCTGATTTCAAGACAATCGCCGCCAACAGCGAGGCCAGGAGTCTGAGAGGGCTTTAAGTCATGATCGAAGACCATCAGGCCACCGATACCGGCAGCCGCGAAAATTCGATCGCCCGCAATCGATATCGATTTGCATACGGAGTATGTCACTTCATCATCGATAATCTCCGCCTGGATTTTGCCCTGTAGTTTTAAAAGCTTTACACCGTATATCCAGTTGGCAACAAAGACCATGTCATCGAATTTTCCAAATCCCAGACAATTGAAATCCATAGGAGTGGACCAGATAAGTTCCGGCCGCGACGGGCTTGATACGTCTACCAATTTCAGGGCGCCGTATCCGTCCAGAACAAGCAAATCGTCTTCGACCAACACCGCCTCCCTGGCCGACCCGAATTCAGAGTTATGCCCTATTACCGGCGGTCTCCCGTTCCATCTTATATCCAGTACGTAGAGCCCCGACCTGTGCGCACAGACATATATAAGGTAACCATCGAGTTCGAGCCCATAAACATAGTCCGGCATAAAATATTGCTCTATCAATACAGGTTGCGATATATCCGAAATATCGAGCAATACGACACCTCCGTGATAGGCGGCTACAAACATGGTATCATTCCTCAACTTGAACTCATGCGGATAACCGCTGAAATTCAGATCGGAAATCAATACGGGCATATAAGGATTCGAGATGTCGTATACTGTGATTGCCGTTTCCAATCCCCCTATATAAAGATAATCGCCGACAATCTTCAATCCCACCGGGTGGAATGCCAGATTCAGACTTGCTATGCGCTCGAACTTTCTGCCATCCATACGAAAGATCTCGACGGAACCGTCCAGGTTACTTGCGGCAACCAGATCATCTTCTCTGTCCACGAATCTAGCCTGCCCCGATGTGAAGATCTTTGATGTTGAAATGAGTTCTCCCTCGGAATCAATCTCGAATAGCTCCAGTCCCCAGCGATTTGCAGTAATGAACCCGTCTCCATACATGACGACATCTTCATAACTTCCCGCTGTCATTACTGAATTCGTGGGCCCCACGGCCTGAACGATATTAAAAGGCAGGCTTATGAATCCTGATATGATTGTTATCAGGGTCAGCTTACGCGCGGATGACAAATATCCCCTCCCATGTTACATTAAAGCGGCTTCGCTTAAGGTTACCTGCTGGCTATCGGCTTCAGATCCGTTTCACGCAAACCGCTCTAAGCAGAATTAAAAGACAGTTTCAGTAGGCAACGGATCGTTGTTGACAGGTGAAACCGGCACCGCTATTTTGCATACATGGAGTTATTCCAGAATGAAACGACCCCCCCATTGGCGGACAGGATGCGTCCCTCATCGCTGGATGAGTTCGTAGGCCAGGAAAAGATTCTCGGCCCGAACAGCCCCTTGCGCAAGGCCATCGATGAGGACCGGGTCGGCTCCATAATCCTCTGGGGTCCACCCGGCAGCGGTAAAACCACGATTGCTCAAATCATAGCCAATAAATCAAAGGCCCGGTTCGTGCCGTTCTCCGCGGTAACAGCGGGCATAAAGGAGATAAAAAGGATTATAGCCGAGACGGTGAGTTACGGTCAGAAGGGAATGATATTATTCATCGACGAGATCCACCGCTTCAATAAGGCCCAGCAGGACGCTTTCCTGCCCCACGTGGAGCATGGCACTATCAGGCTCATCGGCGCCACCACGGAGAACCCGTCGTTCGAGGTGATCGGCCCTTTGCTTTCCCGATGCCGCGTTTACATGCTGGAGCCGCTCTCAATCGATAATCTGAAGATGATTGTTTTGAGAGCCATGCAGGATAAAAAGCAAGGCCTCGGCGAAATGAACCTTTCGATTTCGGATGATGCTTTAGAGCAGATTATTCAATTATCCGGCGGCGATGCCCGTCGCTCTTTAAACCTGCTGGAATTCTGCGCCGAGACCGTGCAGAAATCAGGCGGGAAAAAAATTACTCTCGAACTTGTCACCGATGCGGCCCAGAAAAAAGCGATCCTCTATGACAAAGCCGGCGAGGAGCATTTCAATCTCATCTCCGCTCTGCATAAATCGCTTCGGGCCTCCGATGTCGACGCCGCTCTATACTGGCTGACCAGGATGCTCGATTCCGGCGAGGACCCGCTTTATATCGTGCGGCGGCTGGTGCGCTGCGCGGTGGAGGATATCGGCCTGGCCGATCCCCGAGCGCTGCAAATCTCGCTGGCGGCCAAGGACGCTTATCATTTCCTCGGCTCGCCCGAGGGTGAGCTGGCTATTGTACAGGCCGTAATATATCTATCCCTGGCCCCGAAATCCAACGCCGCCTACATGGCGCTGGGTAAAACGCAGGACGCGGTGAAAGACAAACCGGCTTACCAGGTTCCCATGCAGATCAGAAACGCGCCCACGTCGCATATGAAAGCCTGGGGCTACGGCGAGGGCTACAAATACGCCCACCAATCCGAGGACGCTTTCGCTTACATGGAATGCCTGCCGGAGGAACTCATCGGCTCCCGCTTCTACTTTCCCACCGACCGCGGCCTGGAGGCCAAACTCAAAGAAAAATTAAATTGGTGGTTGGAGAGGATGAAGGAGGAGAGAGGAAAAGACAAATAGGTTTCGAATTGTCATTACGGTATGCAGATAAATTTAAAATAAATCTATAGAAAGGGGCAAAATAATGACTCGTTTTTTCATTTCGATTTTTATTATTGTCGTTATCACTGAACACGTAAACGGCCAGGTTTTAGGGCCTGAGTTAAGTACTGGAAATGCCGAAATCGGATATTTTCACGCATGGTATCATCGCGATCTGGACGATAAATCCCCTCAGGAATTTAACTGGGATAATACATCAATCTTCGTTAAGTACGGCATTTCCAATTACATCACCTTTTCTCTTGAAGCTATGATTACCAACAGCGCAGGCAATAAATTACCCCAGCGTGATTATCGAAATTACAGCGTCGGTGGGGGCGTGGCTTTGAGACTTATGAGAGTCAAATCGAATAAGATCTCTTTTGGCTTACATTACAAAGAATGGCTGGGATTCGATAGATCTAGATCCCGATACCACAAAAACCACAGAGGGATTATAATATCGGTGCAGATAGAACGTAAGCTGGCTTTGTACAATCAGCAGATAATCTTCTGGGGTGGACCCGCGTATGTTTTGGATGAGATCAAACAATATCCGGGATTCCCTTACATACCGTATACCGATGAATCATATAATAACCTGGGCTTCACGGCAGGGTTTAATTTCATAATTAAGAAGCATTTTGACCCATTCATTCATATTGTTTACGCAGATTATTTTCAACCTCGAATAGGCTTGGGTTATCAATTTTAGTACAAGTAGGTCGGGTTCCGCAGTCCCGAAGGGACAAGAAACCCGGCAATGAAATTTACTTCCTCCCCATCCTGTCAATCACAAACACAATCACCGAGCACACCAATCCCGGATATATCGTATCAATCCCCAAAAACCTCTCCTGCCCGGTGAGATAGCCTAAAGCCATCCAAACAATGACCGCCATTCCTCCGGCAACAACCGCCATAAACGCGAAATTCGGCCGCATTCTCCATCGTTGGCTGAATGACGTAACGAGCGGTATCAGAAGCGATGCCGTAGAGATACTCCCCAGGTCATACCAGATATCGACCACGGAGCGTTTGTATATGGCAATCAGAATAGCAATCCCCCCGGCCACCACCAGCCCCCATCTCGTCAGCTTTGTTGCATCGCCGCCCCATATCTTATGCAGGAAGTCCCTGCCCAGCGTCTGTCCCGCTATGAGTGTGAACGAATCTATGGTGGACATCACAGTGGCAAACAGCCCCAGCATAAATATCGCCCGCAGCACGTCGGGGAGGACCTGCGATGCCAGCATCGGATACGATTTTGCCGGATCGACTAAATCCGGGATAAGAGCCCGCGCGTACAGGCCGGTCGATGTCGTCATGAAATCAAAAAAAGCCCAGAAGGCAATGGCGATGAATATACCTCTTCGCGCCACCGCTTCGGATTTCGCCGCGAAACATCGTTGATAAAACGCCGGATCAACCAGAGTTCCCAGTGCGATAAAATACCAGACCAGGATATACGCTTTTGGCCGCCCGCCCGTCAATGTCAGGTGGCTTGCAGGAACGTTCTCCGAAATAAATGATAAACCTCCAAAATTAACGAACAGGTATACCAGCATTATCGCAAAACCGGAAAACATCAGGATGAACTGCGCTCGATCCGTTATAACATCGCCGCGAAGCCCCCCCGCGAATATATAGAATACCGAAAACAGGGTACCCCCGATCACCCCGTAAACCAGCGGCACACCCAGGACGGTTTCCGTCAGAAATCCCAACTGCAATACATAGGCAGCCGGGAGCGTGGTTATGAAAACCAGCAAAGCCCCCGCCAGCGACGTTTTCCGGTCATACGCCTTTTCAAGTTGATCAGGTATAGTAAGTAGCTTTGTCCTTCGTGCCTTTTTCGCCAGAAACATGGCGAAAAGAAATGCCCCTATATAATATGGAAGCCCGAATACGACCCAGTTGGAGAGCCCATGCTTGTAGGAATACTCGCCGACCCCTAATATCCCGCCGTACCATGATGAGACGAGGCTGGCCACAAATCCCGGCAGCGCCAGCCGTCGCCCCATGATCAGGTATTCATCAACATCTTTCTTGCCGCCCGCCAGTTGGCGAAAACCGATGACGAGAAGAAAGACGAGATACAACCCCAGAAGAGTTATATCTAAAGTACCGGTCAATATCTAAAGCTCCAGGCCGATCGATACAAAAAAGTTTCTCTCCGCACCAACCATATAGCGAGGCAGGCCATCATCCTCCTCGATATATCCGGCGGCAGCGTATTTTGTATCAAACAGGTTGTTGACCCTTAAAGACAGCACCATCGAACCAACCCCGAATTCATCTCCTATATCGATGGAGCCGACCAGATCGACCACGTGAAAGCTCTTCAGTTTTCTCTCGTCACTCTCGGAGTTATCGAGGAACTGTTCTCCTACAAAATGTCCGTAAAGCCCGAACGATGCCGGGTAGTACCCGTATGTAACGTTGTAATTGGCCAGCATAGTCGGGAAGCCGCCTATGCGATTGCCGGATCGATCCAGTTCTATGGCCTCCCAGGCATCCCAGTCAAAACCATATTCTGTATAGTTCTCAAAATGGTCATCGTTGACCGAAATGTTGCCGGAGAATTTCAAATTCGCAGTTGTGACAAATTTCGCTGAGATTTCGATTCCCTGGTGCAACGTTTTATCAGCATTACCGGAGATGGGATAACCGTCATCATCGACCTGACCGGCATACGGAATTATCTCGTCGTTCATCTGCATACGATAGAGGTTCAATGCTAAATTCAGGTCGTTGCCCGCCAGATCAGTCTTGAAGCTTGCACCAAATTCGACGTCGAATAGTTTTTCAGGATCCAGTTCTTTTCCCACGAAATCATAGCCGGGGCTTATAGGCGTGAAATTACCCGGCTTGTAAACCGGATTCGACCAGTAATCAGTCGGGTCGTATATATCTTTAAACGCCGGCTGCCGCGCCGCCGTCGAGACGTTGCCAAAAACCGTGATATCATCACTGATCACGAAATTCATCCCGAAGCGAGGAGTAACAAAATTGTAACTGCGGTCAAAACTGACATCGTACAGCTTTTCGTTGCTCAAATCGTAATTGTAATGCTGATATTGCAGATCAACCATGCCCGAGAGTCTCTCGGTAATATCGTACGCCAGATGTCCGAATAGGGTGTAGGATTGCCGGGCGCCGTAATAATCGTAGTAGCGCACATTGGGATCGAGGTTTTGCGGATAGGCTGCCGCCCAGAGCACCTCGCCGAAGTGATGGGCCTCATGCAGCCTCATCTCTCCGCCTGCTATTATCTTCCCTTTGCCGAAATCATGGGTAACCCGCGGTATCCATCCCCAATCGTATTCGCTGACGACCCGGCGACGAACAATATCGGTCCTCTCGAGCTCGTACAGGCCGGTCACCGGATCAGGGATAGGATTGCCGCCGGCATCGACGTCGGCGTAATAATTTAACGGGAACTCATCGGCCGTGCCGGCCCAGATCGCGCCCAGGTTGTATTCCTCTATGTAACGGCGGCTGCGGAACTGATCGTAGTAACCGTCACCTTCGAAATAATAAAGCGTATTGGAGAGCGACGTCTTTTCGTTGATTCTGAAATCATGTATCAATTCGTAGTGCGGCTGCTGGAAATGATCGATTTCGTCTTTGTACTGGAGCTCGTTGTAGCGGCGGTCCGTGTCAAGCTGTTCTCGCGTGATTCCCTTATATGCCAGGTGTGATTCCTCCGGCCCGCCGTAGAAGTTTACTTTTAATGTGGACCGCTCGTCGTAGCGGGCCAGGCCGATGAAATACCCCCACATTCTCGACCAGGACTTGTCCCGATAACCGTCGGTATCGATTTTGGAGAATCTGCCGTAGAATACATAAGAATCTTTTATCAGGCCGGAATTACCCGAAAGCAGAAGTTTCCTGGTGTTGTAACTGCCGTAACCGGATTTAAACTTCAATTCCGGCTGAGCGGAGAAATTCGATGTTATCAGATTGACCGAGCCGCCCAAAGCAGCTGCGCCGTAGAGGGAATTGCCGACCCCGCGCTGGATCTGGATATCCTCCACGCTCTCGGCGAAATCGGGCAGATCGATCCAGAAGACCTCACCCGACTCGGCATCATTGAGAGGGACGCCGTTCAGCATAACCGCGATCCGCTTCTGATCGAAACCCCGAATGCGCATATACGAATATCCAATCCCGTTGCCGGCATCGGAGTATGCGAACAGGTTCGGCGTGTCGGCCAGGAGCATCGGGATATCCTGCGCGAAATACTTATCCTCGATCTCCGCGCGGGTGACATTTGTGAACGCTACCGGTGTTTCTCCCTGCTTAGCTCGCGTGGCGGTGACGATTACATCCTGTCCCTTGAGCAGTTTCGGTGTCAGGTAAAAATCCACCATCCCGGTCTGCTCCGCATCGACAGTGCGATAGGCTACGTTATAGCCGATAACGTTGGCCAGTAGCGTCACCTCCGCCGACGGCGCATCCGGCAGGCGATAACGTCCCTCGCTATCGGTTACGGTGCCCGTACGGGTGCCTTTGATCTTCACGGCCGCACCGGCGATCGGCTCGCCGGTCTCATCGTTCCAGACTGTACCCGTTAGTTCGGCTGCGACAGTCGTGCCCGCAAAAATAGCGATGATGGCGATCATCGCCATAAGACCCGCCCATTGGCGGGCTGTGATGGTTCTGGTGAACATATTGTTCCTCCTTTTCGGTCTCCCGATCCCGCTCCGCGGGAAAAACAAAAAAGCCCATCGGCGGCCGGTGGGCTTTATCTTGCTCCCTACGCCGGCATTACCCGGATCAGGTTCCAAGGGTTTACTCTCAGGCCCCTTCACGGGGACCACCCCTTTATTTTTCACTTACTCTAACGGGATTATAACGGAGCCGGTTCCGCGGCGCAAGGGGTTTTTGCGGGGAGTTTCTTCCCGCACTGGAAGGAATCTTCCCCTGCCAGCATGAAGCGTCGGGAACGGATTCCCGACGCCGCATAAAAACATTATGCAAAAATAGGAGAGGTTCTCAAAAACATTCTGGAAGCAGCAGCGGAAAGGTCCTAAGACATATAACTTGCCTTTTGGAACATTCTGCCGTACGGATAAAGAACATATAGATTTAACAGGCGGTTTTTCTCAATCCCTGCGTCAATTCAAATTATTGGCGCAAGGTGTCAGGTCAATCTATGTCCCACTTGAGTGGCTCGACAATATTGCCGTCAGCATCGACAGTGATCTCGCCTGTCTGATCATCTGTCACAAGTTCCGCTTCATAGTCATACCGAGGAGTGTCAAGCTTGACGATGATGACTTTTTCACCTTCCTTTTTGATCTCAGAACGGACCTCGGACTTCTCAAGCCGCCTGATCGTGATGCCCTCAGTAGCCTTCGTGATCGCCCGGGCTGCAGCTTCGGGAAGCTCCTCCATCGTGATGATCGTGACGACATCGATGACCGTGCCGTCCCCGGCCACTTCAATCTCTCCCCTGTCTTCTTTGAACTCAATGTCGTAGAGAGTGATCCCGTCTTCCTCAACCACTTCCACGAAATCTATTTCAGCATCTGGAACGTTGGCCTTAATTACCTCCAGAACTGCAGCCGGAAGTTCCATTTCGGGCTTTGCCTTCTCAGGTTTTTCCATCTCCTGCGCTTCGGCTTGTTTCTTGGCATCCTTCTTGGCACATCCTGTTGGCAGTGTCAATCCAAGGGCCAATAAGACAATAAATCCTGAAAAAATCCACTTAGTGTGTTTCATCCTATCCTCCTTAAGAATCTTATTATGGCTATAGATCGGAAAGAGTCAAGATTTGATGTGCTTTCGGGTCTCCCAATCCGACAGCGGTCGGCAACATATAAAGTCGTAGGTTGGGGGTCCTACGGATCCGTATGGATTTATCTCCCAACCCCGCGATATGCGGGGCGGCCGGATAAATCCTCCAGACCCGTAGGGCCGACCGCCTACAAAACTACCGCGCCGCCGCCAACTTGCGCCTCCTCACCACCGCCATCGTGCCGGCGGCCAGCAGCAGCAACGTTAGGATAATCATCCCTCATTCCTGAGCATATGGGCTTTGCCCGTCCCCTAATTCTCCCTTGAATCGGTTCTCGTTATCCCCTATCTTCACCCACGCAACTATAACCGCGGTTTTTCGTAGTAAAAAAAGGGAGCGAAATGCTTTCCTCGGACAGCGAGCAGGCGCTGGTGAAATCGGCGCTTGCCGGCGACCAGAAGGCCTACAAGGCACTTTTCGAGCAACACCGGCAGGCGATTTTCCATATCGCCGTTAAGATCGTCCGGAACGCCGAGGAAGCCAAGGATCTGGTCCAGGAGACGTTCATCAAGGCTTTCGGATCTTTGAAAACATACAACTCGACTTACCGTTTCTCCACCTGGCTTTACAAGATCGCCGCCAACTGCTCGATCGATTCCATCCGCAAACGCAAGATCGACGCCATGTCACTGGACCGGCCAATCATGACCAGAGATGGCGCCGTCCAGATGGAGGTACCCGACTACTCCTACCATCCGGAACACGACCTGACCGCCAAACAGCAACGTTTCAGCATCGAGGAGGCCATCGAATCGCTGCCGGACAAGTACAGGGAAGTCATCATCCTGCGCCACAAGGAGGACAAGGCCTACGAGGAGATCGCCTCGCACCTCAGGGTGCCGGTGGGGACGGTGAAGGCCAGGATATTTCGCGCCCGTGAGTTGTTGAAGAAAAAGCTAAAAAGCGTAAGGTAGGAGGGCCGCCATGAAGATCTTATCATTAACAGTTGCAATCGCGGTTATGTTGATCGCCAGCCCGGCACAAGCCGACAAGGAATATTCGTTCGACAAAAAGGAGAGCTTCGACGACAGCAATATCGATATGATAAGAATCGATATGCCATCGGGCGATATTAAACTCTCCAGATCGCAAACCGGCGAGATCGAGGTTTCATTTAAAAACGAGATTTACGCCAGAGACGAAAAAGAGGCTGAAAAGATCAATGACGAATGCCTATACAAGGCGGAGGTATCAGACGGTGAGGTGCTGATAACCGTTGATCTGCCCCGACACCGCAAGTCCGGGAAAAGCATTTTCAAAAGACTCATAACCGGCGACTGGAATGAAGATATCGACTTCTATTTGAGTGTCAGTATCCCCGACGGTAAGACGGTCGATTTGAATTCGTCATCAGCCGACCTGAAGGTATCTCAATTGAAACTCGATCTGGATGTCCGGGGATCATCATCCGATATTGAGTTGCGAGCCACCGAGGGCAATATCAAATGCGATCTTTCCAGTGGCGATGTCGAGGTTTTCGATCATACCGGCAATCTTTCGATCGAGGGAAGATCATCTGACATCAGGATTGACGGGCTGAAGGGCGACGTTGATCTCCGGACCTCCTCCGGTGACGGGCGGCTTTTCGATATTACCGGTTCAATGATGATTTATTCCTCATCGGGCGATTGGCGGATCAACGATGTCGGCGGCGATCTGGATATAAGAACATCATCGGGCGACATCTATGTTAACACCGTCGCCGGTTCGGTCCGGGCCAAAGCCTCATCGGGCGATATCAGGCTTAACACTTTAACAGCCACCGAGGGCTATTTCGATATCGAAGCGGTTTCCGGCGATGTTACCGTGGAGATCAGCCCCGAGTTCGAGGGACGCTTATCCTTGCGGACATCATCAGGGGATATCAATTCACGCCTCTCCGCCGATATCGAGACTCTGTCCGATTCCCGGCTGGTGGCCAGCATGGGCAAAGGCAAGGGCAGGCTAACCGTTGCCACCTCGTCAGGCGATATCAGGGTTACAAGGTATTAGAAAATGAAATTACTGACGCTGATAATATCCGTGGTTCTGAACGCGGGGCTGGCGTATGCCGGCCCGCCTGAGCCGCTGGAACCTCCAGAACCCATAGAAACAAGGGAAATCCTTCTGGATCTGGAATCGCTGGCGGTGCTTGATGAACCTCTTACTGCTATAAAGGGACTCGAGCGCATTCTGTTAGATATCGAGGAGGGACTGGAGATCACGGAGATATCCATAGGCGGCGACAGCATTATCATAGGTCTCTCAAACGACAGTATTATCGTCCTTTCCGATTTCGATGATCAGTCTGTTCACCGTCCAGGCGAGGATATAGTCCAGGTCGGCCGCAGAATAATCATCGAAGAAAATGAGGTCGTCAGAGGCGATGTCGTTTCGGCCTTCGGGGATATTATTGTGAAAGGAACCGTCAACGGTGGAGTCCTGGCCTTTTCAGGAGATATTTACGTAACATCGACAGGGAATATCAAGGAAGGTGCGGTAGCCATATCCGGAAAAGTAAAACAGGATCCGGGGGCGCGAATCGGCACTGTGATCTGGAAAACCGATGTTCCGAGATCGGTTTCCCGTATGGCTGACAGGACACCGTTTAGAGTTATGGGATTTGTATTCTTAGTAATCTTCTTAGTCTGGATGGTTCTCTCAGCGACCTGCGCTTCCATCTTTCAGGCTAATGTTGCAATGATCGCCAACCATATCAAAACAAACTTCGTCGTATCTTTCTTGAAGGGATATCTTGTCTATCTTCTTGCGTTCACTGCCTTTATCATTTTGCTGATCACCATACTCGGTATCCCGCTCGCCCTGCTGGGAGTGCCCATAACGCTTGTTGCGGGGATGATATTGGGTACAACGGCCTTGAGCAATATGTTTGGCGAAAAAATGCTTCATGCCGACCGCTTATCTTTCAAGACTTTCCTCTATGGAAACGCAGCGCTGGGTGCAGTCCCGGCCCTGTTCTTCTTTGTGCAGATGATAACCGGTTCGATGGTGCTCATGATCTTCAGCTGGATATTGATAGGCCTGTTTCTATTTGTCATCATTCCCTTCGGCCTGGGGGCCGTCCTGACTACCAGGTTCGGAACCAGACCCGAAAAAGCTGCTTCAACATCGGTTCCTGCCGATGAAACCGATTCGTCGGTTTCCGGATAGCCTTCCCCGAGACCGGATTAAAACCAGTATTCGAGATCGCCGCCGCTTCTTTGCCAGCAGATTTCCTGAAATATTTAATGTTGCATGTAATTAACTTCAGACGGGATCTGCCGAAATCAACCCATTATTCATCGGATATTGAAACCCCATTTTTCTGAGCAAATTCCTTCAACCAGTCGATCTCCGCCATCACCGTCCCCAGAGGACGTTCAAATAACGCTGCCGAAATAGGATTAATTTCCTGCTCGACTTCTTTCCGAAAGAGGTTTTCCCGGCCTTTCAAAACAGCCATATAGGACGATAACATCCTGTCCCTCTTCTCCGACGAGAGCATAGGCCATACCAGAAGGACAATTTCAAACCGACCGATTACTCGATCCTCAGCCAGAATCGATTCGAAGATAGCGCTCTCCAGTTCAGCCCTGCCTGATTCAGAGATCGAATATAGCTTTCTCGGCGGGCGGCCACTTTGACCGACTTCTCTCCTCTCAGCAAAACCTCTGCGATACAGCCGGTTTAGCACAGCATAAATAGACGATGAGGCAATTTTATCCCAGAGCCGGATTTGTCTTTTTCCCAGAATCTTGTCAATTTCATAGCCGTATCTTTCAGTCTCGGAAAGGATTGCGAGAATTACTATTTCTTGATCGGAGAGTTTCATTATTCCAATAATATAATATTCTAATTATAGAATATAATGATAAGTGGGCTTTGTCAAGCATAATTCTGGTCAATTCTCAACTGCTTATGGTCAAAGAGGTAAGACTGAATCTCAATAAAAAAGGGCGGGGGAAACCCGCCCATTTCAACAAACGTACTTCCGCTAATTCAGATATGCTCTCAGCGTCTTTGACCTTGAGGCATGCCTGAGTCGGCGAATAGCTTTTTCTTTAATCTGGCGAACCCTTTCCCGGGTAAGCGAGAAACGCGCCCCTATCTCTTCAAGGGTCAGGGGCTTCTGGTGGTTGAGGCCGAAATAGAGGTTTATAACCAGGGCCTCCCTGGGAGAGAGAGTATTCAGCGCTTTTTCGATTTCCATACGCATTGAATCGCTTAAGAGGGACTCATCGGGCGACGGCTGCTCCTCGTCCTCCAGAATATCGATCAGGCTATTGTCCTCGGAAACCGAAAACGGTGCATCAAGCGATAGATGAGAGTTGGAAATCTTGAGAGTATCGGAAACCTCCCCCTCTGTTAGCGAAAGCTTCTTGGCGATCTCCTTGGCCGACGGATCCCGGCCAAATTCCTGCTGTAGCGACGAGGAGATCTTGCCTATCTTATGTAAGGTTCCCACCCGGTTTAGAGGTAGCCGGACGATTCGCGATTGCTCCGCCAGGGACTGCAGAATTGCCTGCCGTATCCACCAGACGGCATATGATATGAACTTAAATCCTCTCGTTTCGTCAAACCTCTTTGCGGCCTTGATCAGGCCAATATTCCCCTCGTTGATCAAATCCGCCAGAGACAATCCTTGATTCTGATACTGCTTGGCTACTGAAACCACAAATCGGAGATTGGCCTTGGTTAATTTCTCCAGAGCCCATTGGTCACCCTGCTTGATCCGTTTGGCCAGCTCCACTTCTTCAGCGGCGTTTATGAGCGGTGTTTCGCCAATTTCTCGCAGATACAAATCTAACGATTTATCCTCGTCACGGTACTTTCTTACTGCCTTAGACAATCAACTAAGCTCCTTTCGGGCAACGTCCTGACATCGCCCTGCTAATAACAAAAAGCATACATCTCAAATGACTGATCGGGAGTTCCATTATTGCCGCTAGTCTTCCGGGATCACCGCCACAAAGATCTTGGAAATCCCCCTGCCAATATAAAAAGATATCGGCTTTGAACTACCTTTCAAATCATCTGCAACATCGAAAAAATCCCCGGCATTCTCAATATCTATGTCGCCTATCTTGAGAATTATATCCCCGGCCCTCAACCCTGCGTCGTCAGCCGGGCTTCCTGGAATAACCGTTGTGATGAGAGCGCCGGGAACAGCATTTACTCTGAATCGCTCGGTATTGGCTGCCGTCGGTGTTTCCACATCGAGACCGAGCCACTCCTCATCCTCCTCGCCGCTTTTGACCGATGGGCGCGGGGCATCAACATATTCCATTCTATCACCGAGCTTAACCTTTACATTCTTATAATTACCGTTACGCCAGATCTCCATCCGGGCTTCATTGCCAGGCCCGGCGTCAGCCACAAGAAAACGGAATTGCTGGGCGTCGGTGATCTTCATGCCGTTAAATTTAATTATGACATCGCCAACCTTCAGTGATGATTTATCCGCCGGCGTACCCTTGTCTACCTGCGCTACCAGGATGCCGTCGGTGGATGGCAGGTCCTTGGCTTCCTTCAATTCGTAGGTGATATCCTGTGGATAGATCCCCAGATAACCACGTGAGACTATACCCGATTCCCTGAGCTGGTCAACCACCTGCTTGGCCAGGTTGATAGGGATAGCAAAACCGATTCCGACGTTGCCTCCGGTTACGGAAGCAATTGCGGAGTTCACTCCAATTGCTTCTCCTCTAAGATTGACCAACGGACCGCCCGAGTTCCCGGGATTTATGGAAGCATCCGTCTGGATATAGTTTTGATACGATGGCATATCGCCGCCGAATATCAGTCCTTTCCTCCCCTTGGCCGATACGACACCTACAGTCACCGTACGATCCAATCCCAGATACGGGAACGGGTTTCCTATAGCCATCACCCAATCGCCGACGAGAATGGAATCGGAATCGCCAATGGTTATCGTGGGAAGATCATAATCCGGGTCTATTTTCAGCAATGCCAGATCTGTCTCCGAATCGGTACCGACTATTTCGGCTCTGTAGTGATGCTGATCGGACAATGTCACCGTCACTTTTTCTGCATCCTTGACGACGTGGTTATTAGTCAAAATGTATCCGTCCGATGAAATTATAAAGCCCGATCCCAGGGATTCTGAGCGCCTCATACGCGGCCGACGATTTCTATCATCATCGGGTAATCCAAAGAAGCGCCTGAAAAAATCATCGTCCATAAATGAATGGAATCTATCCTCGGTCACTGACTCCGCTGAGATATTGACCACTGCCGGTGTCACCATTTCAGCTACATAGACGAATGGCGAGTGGCCATTTTTAGGTGCTATCCCCTCGAACCCAGCGCCGCGAGATTGATTCTGAGGGTCTGGCTGACTCTGGGCTTTTAATTTTTCAGGAATTGTCAGGTTGGAACCGATGATCATGCCTGCCAGCATGAAGATCGCGCCCAGAGCAAGGACCCAGAGCACACTCTTTAACTGAGCCATAAACTTCATTACCTAATTCTCACCTAATCCTCTTGAATTTTTGCAATCTTTCAACATAAGCTTCCCGAACTATTATGTCAACATCTTTGTTGCTATACTTTCAAATTCCACAAATTGTTCCATCCTTGTTCTTGCCGACCTTTCGGCCTATCTAACTCAAAATAAGGCAATGGGTTGACATTTTCCTGAGGTTTTCTTTGGGGAAAAAAGGATAATTCACCAAAAATACCTCTTCCATCGCCTATCACAGTATATGAACAACCGCCTGGCCAGAATTGGTTCCGATTGATGCATTAAACCAGGCAGCATTTCACTTATCGCCATCCACCCCTGGTTTGCAGATATCAAATGCCCTGAGAAGTGGCTCAAATGAGTGGCGAATCCTGTGCAAATACCATAAATTATCATATGTATGTTAGGTTCGTTTTGACTGATGCTGACCCCATATCCTGTGCATTCGAAACGGAAGGATCTGCCTGATGAAAAAAACATTGATAACAGCGCTTACCATCCTCGCGATGTCCGGGATAGCAAGATCCGCCGACAGCGGTCTTGAGATTTTCGACAGGTTAAAATCCCTGATAATCTCGGTCTCCGATTCCATCAAACCTTCCGTCGTACATATAGAGGTCGTTAAAAAAAGGAATAACCAGCGATATGAATCATTGGGCTCGGGGCTTATAATCGATACCAAGGGTTATATTCTCACTAATGATCATGTCATCGATAATCATATTGAAGTGATGGTTACTCTGGAATCGAACCAGGAATTCAGGGCGGAGGTTGTCGGCACCGATAAATTGACCGATCTGGCGCTTCTCAAGATCAACGCTCCCGATGACCTGGTACTGCGTGCAGCTATATTGGGCAATTCCGACTCAGTGCAGGTAGGCGAATGGGTTATTGCTGTTGGCAATCCTTACGGCTTCGACCGCAGCGTAACTTTCGGCATAGTCTCCGGCAAGGGGAGGGTTTTGAATGTACCTTTACTTACGCCCCTCTTAAACGATTTCATTCAGACCGATGCGGCTATCGCCCCGGGTTCGTCCGGAGGACCGCTGGTAAACCTTCGGGGAGAGGTGATCGGCATAAACTCTCGCGGCCTGGGACGCACCCAGGGATTCACGATCCCTATCAACATCGCCATAGAAGTCAAGGACAAGCTTCTTACGTCGGGGAAGATAGAGCGCGGATGGCTCGGCATTGTTATCCAGCCGGTCAGTCGCAGTTACGCCAGGTATCTTGGCGATCCTGATATCAAAGGCATACTCATAGCCGATATCCTCGAGGATTCACCGGCAAAGAAGGCCGGTTTGAGACCGGGTGACGTTATCCTGGATTTTGGCGATCAAACTTTTCAGGCGGAAAAAGACGATGATTTAAACAAATTCACAATGGCCGTTTCTCAAACTCCGGTGGCAGCTACCAGATCCATCAAATTGCTCAGGGATGGAAAGATCATGAATGTCGATATCAAGATCGGCGAGCAGCCCAAGGTGAAGGCTGACGAGTATGAATCAAAACTCGGCTTCACGGTCAAGGAGATCACGGAAAACATGTTTAGGATGTATCTCCTGGAAAGTAAAGAGGGGGTTTATGTTTCCTTCGCGGAGGTTGGCAGTGTTGCCTCCAAGGGAGATTTGTTCGAGGGCGACGTCATCATTGCAGTCAACAACGAGAAGATACATGATTTCGAAACTTTCAGGGATATCATGGAAGGTTTGAGCGAGAACGACAATTTCATCCTGTTTAATGTAATCCGCGGCAAGAACAATAAATTTGCACTGCTCGACAGATCCAGCGTACCGGCCGACAAGGAAAAGGCTGACCGTACGGGCGAAGAATATATTGATGATGAGGATTCCAAGGAGTAAATGCTGCAGAATTGTTTGGTATCGTTAGTTTGCCAAATCTGACGCTGTCAGTTATGAGCAGAGACTATCGCGGCAAGCGACTGAAACATCCCTATATCGAACTCCGTATGTATATTCGGATAATATGATATCTGGATGAAAGGAGAGCGGCATGGCAAAAAAACTCTACAGATCGAAAGAAGGCCGGAAGATCGCCGGAGTCTGCGCCGGTCTGGGTGAATATTTCGATATCGATCCGACTATCATCCGGTTGATCTGGCTGGCGATGTTATTCGCGGTCGGCTCCGGAGTGCTGGCTTATATCATAGCCTGGATCATCGTGCCGGAAGAAGCAGCCGTGTAGTGAATACATTCATACTGGCGCATACGTCAGTATGGATATGAAACGACGATGCGCTCGATTCGCAGAACTTGACGTCGGCTAAACTTGCCTTTTAATGATTTATATTACAGGATTGATAAATTTCAATGAGCCGGTATCCGTCCACCGGTCATCTCTTACCTTTTGGCGTGGGTGCATCCTGAAGAGTTACCCCTAATTTTTTGAACCTGTTCATATATTTTTCAGGATCCTTCAGGAAATCCTCCCTGCTGGTCGGGCAACAGAAATATATCCGTTTCCCTTCATAATCGGAATAGATACGCCTATTAACCAGCTTGCCTGAAAAGGCGTCTCTCATCTGATAGATCTTGGCCGGAGGGCGCGGAGTGTCCGTCTCCGTCTTTTCCTGATTTTGTTCGCCCTTGTCCCGGCTGGAACAGGAAATATTCGTGGTTACCGCCATAAGCATGCAGAGAATTGCCAGGGCAGTCAGAATCTTGCGCATTTCTCACCTCTCATTTTACCTGATTACTATATAACGTATTTCTTTAAAAATGCAATTCATAACATAAGACCTGACCGGATAGATCCGATCGGAAAAGCCGGCGGAACAAAGTCAGGCTGATATCCGGCCACATTATTTTTGAGGTTGCGAACCAAACAGGTTTTATGGTTTATAATAGGCCATGCCTTTTACCACGTCTCATCCCGCTATCGTCCTGCCATTAAAACAGATATGGCCGCGCTGGTTTTCTCTGACGGGTTTGATGGCCGGTGCTATGGCTCCGGATCTGATCTATTTTCTGATCTTGATCACAACCCACAGGGGAATCAGCCACTCATGGACAGGACTTTTCATCTTCTGCCTGCCCGCCGGAATTGTTTTCTCTTTTGCCTTTCACCAGTTGTTCAAATATCATTTCATATCAAATCTGCCACGGCCGCTGGATCAGTTCCTCTCGGGGCTTGCAGAGAGTAAATTCCGCATAGCCGGCTGGCGGGGATTGATGGTATTGGCTTACTCGGTTCTTGTCGGCGCTTTGAGCCATTTTTTCTGGGATTCCATGACTCATGAACACGGCGAAATCGTCCGCAGGATTCCGCTTTTGCTGGAAAAATCGGTCATACTGGGCATAACCGTTCCCAATTATAGAATCGTTCAGCATCTCAGCACCGCTTTCGGGGCGCTGACAATATTGATTTATGCCTTAAAATCCAATCTCATCCCGCCTCCGAAACCGAATCCCACGAGCCGGAAACCCGGGGAAAAGAGCATCTTCTGGATCGTCGGCGGTATTGTGGCTTTTATCATCGCCTGTCTGGCCGTCTGGCTATACCATGGTTATAGCATACTCCAAGTCGACCGGCGACTTTTGAGCTACCCTGTCTCGACGACATTCGGCCTGGCCGGATGGGCCGGTCTCTTCTATTTCGTTTGTATCTATACGCTGGTTAAGAAATACTCTCCCACAAAATCGTAGGGGCGTATTGCAATACGCCCTTATATGAACAACCTCTATCGGGGAGTAAATCCCCGACCTACAAAATAAGATCCGCCACTATGTTATTGCGAGGCCGAAGGCAGAGACAATCCATCGTTACGTAGAATGCCTCAGGATGTCGCGAAGCTTCCATCCAGAGGAAAACAAAAAAGCGATGTCATTCCTGCGGAAGCAGGAATCCATAATTCCCCGGTGTCATCGGGTCAGGCAACCCGACAGCGCTGAAATATCAATATTAAAGTTCCTAATTCAATCGTAGATGTTTCTTAAACTTTCCTTTTAATCCAAGAAAATTATCATGTATCCACTTTTGAATTTCTAAAGTTTCAGCAACTTTGCTTGACGGCTCTTCTGGGACACCGGAATTTATTGATCTAAGCATATAGTTTGCACTTCGTAATTTTTGCGCTTTATTAAGTAACTCGTCCAAGAATGAAGAAATTTCATCATCAAAAAGAAAAGCTCCTTCTTTCGTCTTTTCAGAATATTCGGCTATTGCCTCCTGTGAAACATCTGCATGTCTGAGCATATGAATAAATAAATCTACAACTGCCATGTAAATTCCAAATCTCTTATCATATAGTTGAATATCTATTTGCATTTGATTGATTCTATTTTTCCGCGCTCTGACCATTACACCAAGAATTCCGACAATGAACGTTAATATAGCTAATATTAATATGCCCCATGCTGGCATAAGATTATCTCCCGTTATGTATACTTTAATCTATCTATTCTTTTTGTCAAGGGTTACCCCCAAGAAAAAACACATATTTTGTTTCACCGCCGCCAGAAATTCGGCAGCAGGATGGCAAGCACCGTTACCAGCTCCAGTCGGCCAAGGATCATGCAGAAGGCTAAGAAAAGTTTCCCGATGGGCGGTATGAAGGCGTAATTCTCGATAGAGCCGACCCTCTCCAGCCCCGGACCGATATTGCAGAGTGTGGCCGCCACCGATGTAGCCGCCGTTATGATATCGAGCTCCAGCGCCGTCATAAACAATGTGCCGATTGTGAAGACGGCGATCAGCATGGCGAAGAAGACCATGATGCTGTGCCGGATCTCCTTCGGTATGGTATGGCCGCCGATCTTTACCGCCCGCACAACGTGAGGCCGGGAGGCCTTAATCAATTCATCCTTGATGCTTTTTAAAACGACTATAAATCGCGAGATTTTCATGCCGCCCGCCGTGGAGCCGGCCGATCCTCCGATAAACATCAAAACCACCAGCAGGACCCTTGAAAACGGCGGGTAGAGGTTGAAATTGTCGGTGCCGAAACCGGTGGTAGTGCCGATAGCCACCGTCTGGAAAGCCCCTATCCGCAGAGCATGCCAGAAATCGGGATGGATAATTAATATATCAAATGTAATCAGAAATGTAGCCAGCACCATAAGACCGGCATAGAATCTGAATTCAACGTCTTTATATATAGTCTTTAAATTCCCCCTGACGGACAGGTAATACAGGTAGAAGTTAACACCCGCCGCGAACATAAAAATTGTAACTACTATATCGATGGCTGCCGAGTTGTAGTATCCCAGCGATGCCGTCCGGGTCGAAAACCCCCCGGTGGACATGGTGGTGAACGAATGGCAGATGGCATCGTAGAAGCCCATATTGCATATCATCAGGATGATGGTCTCCACGGCGGTGAGCGCGAAATATATTCTCCATAGAATCGAGGATGTCTCTTTGAGTTTCGGCTTGAACGATGATGAAATCGGTCCGGGCACCTCCGCTTCAAAAAGCTTCTTCGCTCCCATACCCAGCCGCGGCAGCACGGCGATAAACAAAACGATGATCCCCATGCCGCCCAGCCATTGTGTCAGCGCCCGCCAGAACAGAATCGCCCTCGATGAACCCTCGATATTCGTCATCACGGTGGAACCGGTGGTAGTAAATCCCGAGACTGTTTCGAAGAAGCAGTCTATGAAGCTTGAGAAGGTGCCGGTAAGATAATAGGGCATGGCGCCGAAGATCCCCGCCAGAAACCAGCCCGAGGCCACCAGGAAAACAGCTTCCCTTATGGGGATGACTTCGCTTTTGCGGCCCGAAAAAAACAAACCGAGGCCAAAGGCCAGGGTTATCGCCACGGAAAGCGCAAAACCTTTGAGGCTGTTTGAATCGGAGTCTATTGCCGCCCAGATGAGTGAGGTCGCCATGGCAGCCCCGATTATAATCAGTAATATGCCGGAGAGTCTCGCGACGGTTCGCCAGTTCATATAGCTACTGCTTGAAAAATTGTTCCACCTTCGAACGGACTTCAGGTGTTGTAAAGACGATAACGGAATCGCCGGGCATGATTTTATCGTCGCCGGTGGGAACCGAGATGCCCCGCTTACGGACCATCGCTCCAATCACCGCGCCCTTCGGGAACCCGACGTTTTTCAGTTTATTTTGAATGATCTTGCTTTTTTTCTGCGCCACGAACTCCAGGATCTCCCCTTTGCCGCCCGCAATCTCGGATACCGACACTACGCGCCCCGGCCTGACATATTTCAAGATCTGGTTGGCCGCCAGCCGTCGCGGTGAGATGGTGGCGTCGATACCGAGCCGCTCGTAAACGGTCATATAAGTCGGCCTGTGCACCAGGGCTATGATCTCTTTGACGCCGAGATCCTTGGCCACCAATCCCGACATCAGATTGACCTCATCCCGCTTGGAAGCCGCCACAAAAACATCCGCCTCCCCCAGTTTCTCCTCTTCCAGGAGATCCAGATCCGTACCGTCACCATTTATGATGATGGCCTCGGACAGTGTCTCGGATAAATATTCGCAGACCTTGGGATTCCATTCGATGATTTTAACGTTTTTGCCTTGCTTCTCCAAAGAGCGCGCCACAGCGAAACCGATTTCACCGCCGCCCAAAATTACAATCGACCTGGCGCCTTTGCGTTGAGCCTCCCCGAAGTATAGTTCGGAGTCTTGAATCTGTTCCGTCTTGCCGATAACGAAAGCCTCATCGTCCAGCATAAGGTGATCGTCGCCGGATGGAATTATCAATTCTTCTCCTCTTAAGATCGCGGCTATAAGGGTATCCGAGGGTATCTGGAGATCCTTTAAAGGGATCCTACAATTATTGGGGTCTCCCACGCGAAGCTGGACCATCTGCACTCGGTCGTCAGCGAAATGTTCAACTCTCATGGCGCCGAAAGTTCTGATCAGCTTATGAATCTGAATTGCCGCTAATATGCTGGTGGAGATGACCAGATCAATCCCCAATAATCCATGGAACGCCCCCTCCCGGCCGGGGAGATAATCGTGGGAGTCTACCCGGGCGATCACCGTCTTTGCCCCGAGCTCCTTAGCTTGGAGAGAGGTCACAATATTAACCGCATCGTCATTAGTTACCGCGGCTACAATGTCGGCCTTTTGCACCTCTGCCTCCCGCAGCGTTCGGAATGACGCACCGTTCCCCTTGACAGCGCGAACGTCGATCTTGTCACCAGCCGTCTCCAGCTTTTCGGCATCGGAATCGATTATGGTAACATCGTGGTCCTCGGCAGCCAGCATGGAGGCCAGGTGCCTGCCAACTTCGCCCATTCCTATTATCGTAATCTGCATCAGATCAGTCCTTCAAAGTCCAGCCGGATAATCCCGGCACTTTCCGCAAGGATGAAAATTTAGCACAAATGGGTATGGGTATCAACGGAAAATGGGGCATTCCTTTTAGC
>SDBT01003619.1_pt1 | contig 26598 bp, 28 predicted proteins | sample 2277101 | NCBI WGS metagenome assembly SDBT01 (sample SAMN10404973, study PRJNA504765) | marine sediment metagenome | isolation source: marine sediment core GS10_PC15, 103 cmbsf | place: Arctic Ocean: Southern Knipovich Ridge | collected 2010 | reverse complement strand
CGCAGTTTAAATTTATTAAATCTATTAATGGCTGGTTTTTAATAATAATTTCCGTCATTAAATTTTACTACCTCTTCTTGTATCTTTGATTATAAATTCTTTAAATTCCGAGTTATCATCTTCAATGAACTCCCAAAATTGTTCATAGATTTCTTCAAGAGTCATCTCTTCTGTTGATGGAGGATTTTCCCCTATATTTTTATTATTATTATTGTTCTGAGAATTATTAATGTTATATTTTAGGGTGTTTCCCTGGAATTCCAAGTTTTTAAACAACTCATCATCGTTAGTCATTTGGTTATCAATTTTTTCTGTAGAGAATACAAAATCTACTTTTTGATAACCTCGAACTTTGAAATTTTTATCAACAAATGCCTGAAAGTGGTGTTTACATATTTTATATTTTGGTATTGAGACAGTAGTCAATTGTTTTGCTTGATTGATAATTAGTTTAGATATTTTTAATTCTTTAGATGTTTTGCAGACTGGACAAATAAATTGAATTGGTATTTTTACGTTTAAATCCTCCGATTTTATGTCATTATTCGTTTTAGCAATTGCGATTTTTACTCACACTCATCAGTATTTATGTAATAATTTTTTTAACTCTTTTATATTTAAACACCCCATAAAATTATTAAAATATAGCTTTAAATTGCAAACGCTTTATCCAATTTCATTAATTTATATATCAAATAATTTACACTTAAATTATCATTATAATATGAGGATATTACAAACAGTTTTAATCTTATATTGAGAATTGAATTTGAAATAAATTTTAATATTGTTAATTTATATTTTTAATGTTATTTATGAAGTTAATTCAGCTATATTTAGATCAGAACAGGAGATAAAGTATGTCAAAAATGCAAATAATTTGCCCGTCCTGTGCAAAAAATGGTTATATCGAAGTATCAGAAAAAGATATTAAAGGTACATCTCGAGGGGTCTTAGCTGTTAATATAGCAGAGAATATATTATGTTCTCATACCTTTATAGTTTATGTTGATAAAAATTTAATGATTAGAGATTATTTCTTAGTAGATTTTCAATAATATATGAATTTCCTAATTGAAATTGTTAAAAATTATTTCAATATTTCTTTTCGTCTCCATTTATCTAATGTGTCACGCATGTGGTAAAATATCCGTAAAGGTTTAGCTATTTTTTTTGACTTTATTCTGATGAAAGAATTTGTTATTTGAATTCACACAAGAGTAAAATATTACAAATTGAAATAGCGGTTTATTAATTATACTTAGAAAAAATAATTTAGGAGTGAAATGATGAGTATCTGTTATTTATATTTTAAATTTTCAATTTTCCTACCATAATCATAAACAGCTAAGAATGCTTTAGCAGCTCTTCGAAAAGAGGGAAATACAATAAATTTATCGTTCTTGAGCTTTTTTAAATATCTTTTCCGCCTTCGAGCGGGATATTCCGGCAGAATTAAGATGAATATATTATTCAATGACTCAGTATGTTCTCTTATTTTCAACAAGTTATTGTAAGATTCTTGAGCATGCTCTTCTTCTTCAAATTCTTCCCAAGCATCGGTCAATATCATAACAAGATTCATATTTTCTGAGATGGCGGTTAATGCGAGCTTAAGATATCTATCGGAAGATGAGATCCATGGTAAATCTATGGGATTGGATAGGCTTCCGATTTTTACAGGGTATATTTTTCTTAATTTTTCTAATGTTTCTCCTTCAAAATGAGGCACGTTTATACCTAACTCTGTTAGAGTATTTGTAGCAACAATTCCAAACCCTCCAGACCAGAGAATAGTCAATGCATTTTTTCCTTTTGGATATTTTATTTCTTTTTTATAATTTTTATATCTATTTATTACATTGGAAAAAAGATATGTATAATCTATCATGTCATCAAGAGAAGTAGGAACCTCTACTATAGGTGTTTGTTGATAAATTCCTTTCCAAATCTTTTGGTTTGTACTAATTGATCCCGTATGAGATAGTGCTGCTGTTTGCGCTCTTTCCGTACTACCCCCATTCATAAATAAGACAGGCTTTTTCATAGCCTTCAAAATATTTAATAATCTTTTTCCCTCGTTAGGATGTAGTTTGTTTATACCTTCAAAGTAAACTAAGATTAATTCGGTATCATCATCATTATTATAATATTCTAAAAAGTTTGAAACTTGAAGATCTATACAATTTCCAACACTTGCTCCTTTTGAAAATCTTAGGTCATGACGTTCTGAACTAATTCTAATCATTTGAGAGTGGAGATCACCTGATTGGAATACTAATGATATGTTTCCGGGGTTTTTTGGGAGTAATGGCTCGTAAGCCAAGTGCCCTTTAGTTGAATAAACTCCCATGCAATTTGGACCAATTGAGCGAGTATTATTCTTATTATGGTTAAATATATTGAATACTTCCTTCTCAATATCTACACCCGCATTATCAGATTCTCCCATTCCCGCTGTAAAGATATGAATTGTTTTAATTTCTTTTTGAGCCATTATTTTGTTAAGACTCTCAACGATTCTATTTCTTCCAACGGATAATATTAGATGATCAATTGTTTTATCTGGGACATCATCTAAAGTTTTGTAGCATGTTTTGCCAAAGACTTTATCTTTTGATGGATTGATTAGAAATAATTTGTTTTCATCAAAATTTAATTCTTCAAGCCCCTTCATAAAATACCACAATTTTTCGCTGGCTTCATAAATTGCTACGTTTCGAGGATTGAATAAGGCGTCTAAAGATTCCTTAAGTTTGATATTCATTTGAAAAAGATTTATTTGTTTTTACTATTAAATTTCCAAATTTACCATCATCTTTAGATTTGCGGATTTTTAAGAAAAAGAGGTATAAAATTAGAAGTATAAATAAAAATCTATTTTATTGATTTTTTAAGGCTGTCTTTTTTTGACCATATTCGTAAAGTGCAAGGTAAGCTTTTGCTGCTTGTGGAAGAGTAGGATATACAATGAACCCCTCTTCGATGAGCATTTCATAATACTCTTTTCGATGTGGACTGGGATATTGATATAATATCAAGATTAATACTTTATTTAATGATTCTACAAATTCTTTAATTTTCTTTAAGTTTGAATAGATACCCGGAAAATGTTTAGTTTGTTTGAAATTCTTCGCAACATCAGTTTCGATTATAACTAGATCTATATTTTCTAGGATGGCCACTTTACTTATCTCAAAATATTCTTTACTACTTTCAATCCAAGGTAGATCTAAGGGATTGGACAAACTCCCGATTTTTATTGGGTGTATTTTTCTTAGTTTTTCCAATGTTTCACCTTTAAAATTAGGCAAATTTAGTCCCAATTTTGTTAATGTATCAGTAGCTAATATTCCAAATCCGCCTGACCATAAAATCACGAGTGTATTTTTTCCTTGTGGGTATGGAATTTCATTAAGCTTTATTCCTGATTTTTTAAACCTATTTATATACATGTAAAAAATATATATATAATCTAAAATTGAATCTAGAGAAGTAGGTACTTTAATCATTGATGTTTGCTTGAAAACGGCCTCCCATATTTTTTGTTTGGTCCCTATTGTTCCCGTATGTGTTAATACTGCCGTTTGCCCTCGTTTTGTCTCACCCCCTCTCATAAAAAGAACTGGTTTTCGCATTTTTTTTAAAGTTTCTAATAATTTTTTACCTTCTTTTGGATGAAAACTAGAAAACCCTTCAAAGTATACTGCTATTATCTCAGTCTCCTCATCATAATTGAAATATTCCAAAACCTCGGAGACTTGAAGATCAACTGTATTACCAATGCTAACTACTTTTGAATAATTTAGTCCATGTCTTAAATATCCAAATTTAATCAATCTTGAAGTTAAATCTCCGGATTGGAATATTAAACTGATATTTCCAGGTTCTTGAGGAAAGGATTTTAAATAAGCCAAATGCCCCGGACAATAAACACCCATACAATTTGGTCCTATAGCACGCGTTTTAATCTCATCATTATTTAATAATTCAAATACTTCCTTCTCAATTTTTATACCTTCATCATCGAATTCTCCTGTGCCTGCTGTAAAGATATGGATTGAATTGATTTTTTTCTGTGATAAAATTTCTTTTAGACTTTGAACTAATTTTTCCCTTCTAATTGATACTATTAGATGGTCGATTTCTTCTTCCGGAATTTCTTTAATTGATTTATATACTTTTAAACCAAATAATTCATCTCGAGAAGGATTTATTAAATAAATTTTATTTTTATCAAATCCTTGACTTTCCATGCCTCCTACAAAATGTTTAGATCCTTCACTGGCACCGTAAATTGCAACGGTTTTCGGTTTAAACAGAGAATCTAATTCTATAATTTTTTTATTATCATTTGACATTTTTTTTTCTCTAATCTATAAATAGTCTTTTTCTAAAATTTTTCTTAATTTCTTCCCATGTTCGTAAAAAGCTAAAAAAGCTTTTGCTGCTCTCCGAAGATCGGAATATACTATAAACCCTTCTTTAACAAGCATTTTATAATATGTTTTTCTAAAACTGGTAGGAATTTCGGGTAATATAAGGATTAGCGACTTATTTAAAGACTCAATATATTCCCTTATTGTTTTTAAATTATTAAACCTAACTTCAAAAATCTTCTTATCACGACGTCGAGCATCAGTGTGCATTATTATAACGTCTATATTTTCTGAAATTGCTGCCTTACATAAATTGAGATATTGTTCATATCTTCTAGATGAAATCCAAGGCATATCAATGGGATTAGAAAGTGACCCCACTTTCAAAGGATATACTTTCATTAATCTATCTTTTGTTTTACTGTCAAATAGCGGTAAATCCAGCCCTAAATCAGTTAAAGTGTCTGTGTCAAGGATTCCAAGACCACCTGACCATATAATAACTAAAGTATTTTTTCCTTTTGGATAAAGTTTTATTTGTTCTTGCAATGATAATCCCCGATTATTCTCATAAAACCTGTTAAACATGAATAAATAATCAATCAACTCATTCATAGAGCTTCCAACCTCAATTAAAGGTGTTTGCTTATATATTGCCTGCCAGATTTTTTTATCTGTTCCCAAAGAGCCGGTGTGGGTTAAAACTGCAGTTTGTCCTCTCTTAGTTTTACCCCCTCTTAAAAACAAAACAGGTTTTTTCATATTTTTCAATAAATTAAACAATTTTCGCCCTTCACCCTTTCCATAGCGAGAAAACCCTTCAAAATATATAACTATTATCTCAGTTTCGTCATCCTGATTTAAATATCCCAGAAAATCCGAAACTTGTAAATTTACACAGTTTCCTATACTAGCACCCTTAGAAAATTTGAGATTATGTCTATTGAATCCATACCTGATTGTTCTTGAGCATAAATCACCAGAATGAAAAATTAATCCTATAATTCCTTTTTCCGTTGGAAAACCTGGCATATATGAGCTATGTTTAGGACAATAAACTCCCATACAATTAGGTCCGATTGCTTGTGTATTAGAATAATCTTTATCTAATATTTCTCTTATCTGATCTTCTATTTTCAAACCTATTGCATCATATTCACCAGTTCTGGCTGTAAAAAAGTGAATAAATCTTACTGTTTTGATAGCTAAAATCTCCTTTAAAGATTGGATAAGGTAATCTCTTCCTACAGCTAAGATTAATAGATCTATTATATCGGTAGGAATATTATCAAAAGATTTATAGCACTTAATACCAGATAATTCCTTCTCTGTTGGGGATACTAAATATAGATTCTCTTTTTTAAATCCCTGTTCTATAAATCCATCAATAAAAAAGGAGAAACTAGCTTTTGCTACATAAATAGCAACATTTTCGGGTTTGAACAAATGATCTAAAGTTTTTACCTGTGGGCTATCGTTCTTTGATAAATTCATAATTTTTTATTTCTTCTAAGCAATTATAACAATATTGAGGAATGGAATTAAATTCTGTTCCACATTTAGGACATTTAGTACTAGATTTTTTTACTAATAATTTTAAATCTTCAAATTGAGTATCAATTTTAGATTTTTTGATTTTTTTTAACAAAAAAGTAATTCCGATGGATTCTATTACAATACAAAAACCAATTATAAGAGTGTGGGTTAATAGTGTATTAAAATATGCATTATAATAATTTGGTGAATATCGATACAAGAATAAAAAGAAAAAAAAATTTGGAAAGAAAAATGTTGATAAATTCATTGAATAAGCGCTTTTATAATCCTTGTAATTAATTATGGGAATTAAGGATACTATAATCCAAGCTATAATAATCAAATAAACAGAAAATGAATTTTCTGTATTAAACATGATATAATTTGCAAGGAATTGGATGATATCTCGCCTTTCTTTTGAAATCTTTTTATCAAAGTTTATCTTAAATTCATAATCAAACAAATAAATGAATAAACTTAAAATTAATATTTGAATCATGAAGTTGACTAATTTAATTTTAAAGAAACTAAATCTATTCATTATAATACATTATTTTGTTAAATTATTGAAAAAATTTATTGAATAGTATAACAATTCTTTTAAAAAAAGTTTTTTTAACCATTTATTAACTAAGCTTCAATATCCCTTCTTTAAGAATAATAACTAAAAATTATTGTTTTACACTCTTTATTCAAAATTTATAGAACCTTGGCCTACGATCTTCGATTAGATCATTAAATTTATTTAAAGATTTATTTTGAGCTTGTTTTATATCTATTTTAACAATATCTAAAAACAATTCTTTTGCAGGAGCAGATGACAAGACATCCCCATTAAAAGCAGTAATTTGACTTGCTCCAGTAAAAATAAATTCGTCCTCACCACGTTTTTCTAACCCAATACGATTTGCAGTAATATCAAAAACACGATTTACTAAGCAGAGAGTTTCCATAGCCTTCTGACAATAAGGAAGAACTAGATTCGCAGAGTGAGCAATAATTTCTGCCCCTAGAAGTGAAAGAGATCTCATTGATTCAGGAAATATCCAATCAAAACAAATCATCATACCAATTTTTACATTATTAACGTCAAATATTTTAAATGGTTCATCTCCAGGAGAAAACCATAACTTTTCTCTATTGAAGAGATGTATTTTTCTATAAACACCAATTGTTTTATCCTTATAAATCATCAAAGCTGAGTTATAAATCTTATCCTTATCTCTCTCCACAAAACCTCCTACAATTATTGCTCCAGTGTCATTGGATAATTGCATTAAGAATTGTGAAGTAGTACCATTAATATCTTCTGCAAGGCTTAACGCTTCTTCTTTAGATACAAATGTATAACCAGTAGCAAAAAGTTCTGGAAGAACAATTAAATTTGCTTTAGCATTTTTTGCTAAATCTTCGATTTGTGCAAAATTTTTCTCTTTTTCTCCAAAAATAGGAGAATTTTGAATATAACCTACCTTCATTTTAACTCTACTTAATTTTTTTTTCTAATAATTGAAAGAAATCGTTCAAATCAATATTTCCCCCACTGATTATTACCCCTATTCTTTTATTCTCAATTGGGATTTGTTTTGATAAAACTCCCGCAAGAGAACATGCTCCTGATGGTTCAACTACCAGTTTCATTCGTTCCCAAATAAACCTCATTGCTTTAAGAATCTCCTCTTCAGACACTGTTATTATTTTATCTACATTTTTTCGAATAATATTGAAAGTTCTTTCACTTAAATTTGTCAATAAACCATCAGCAATGGAATTAATTGTTTCATTTCCTTCAATCTTACCCAAGTTTAACGAACGGAATGCATCATCAACATTTTTTGGCTCTACAGCATATACTTTAATATTAGGGTTAAATCCTTTAGCAGCGATAGCTGTGCCACTTATTAATCCACCACCACCAACGGGTCCAAATACCATATCTATATCTTTTATCTCATTCAAAAGTTCATAGACGGCTGTTCCCGCTCCAGCAATTACGTTGTCATTATCATAAGGATGTATTAAAGTGTATCCATATTGATCAATTAATTCTTGCGTTGTTTGACTTCGAGCTTCTATAGTATTTTCACATTTAACAACTTCAGCTTCATAGGTATTTTTTGTAGCATTTATTTTAACTTGAGGTGATGTTAAAGGCATAACAATTGTTGCCTTTATACTTAACAATTTAGCAGAGAGTGCAACTGCTTGGGCATGGTTTCCACTTGAATGAGCAATGACTCCTTTATCTTTCTGCTCTCTAGTCAACTGTGAAATTGCATTATAAGCACCTCGCATTTTAAAAGCACCAATACGCTGCAAATTCTCACACTTAAGATATATTTCCGCTTTTGTTAATTTATCTAATGTTCTTGATGTCATTACTGGAGTTTTATTAACAACATCTTTAATGCGGTCATAAGCTGCTAATATCTCGGAATATTTTATCATTGTCGTAATCTTTTACTAATTTTAATGGATTTTATATTCAATATTAAACAAAAGATAATACTAAATTAAATTCTTTAATAAACTAAAAATTTATTCAAAGATCTCATAAATTCATTCAAAATCGAAAAATTTTTATTTTTTAATATATTTTTAGTGTCATAGTGGAATATTTATTATCTTATTTTGTAAAAAATTGTGATTTAAAAATTATTAGAGAGTGTTTTATCTTATGATAATTCTATTTTCTATTAAAAATATGATTAAAAATATTACTAATTATATAATTAAAAAGGAGGATTACATCAAATTATGAGTTATACTTTTTCAAGAACAAAAATGATTGAAAAAATAAAGTTTGGTTTACTTAGTCCTGACGAAATTCGAAAGATGTCAGCTGCTCGAATCATTACCGCAGATACATACGACGAGGACGGACGCCCGATTCTATTTCAGAATCGTGGACGTAATCCCGATCCCGAGCGGTTTAATGGATCAAAGATTAGGCACAATAGAGCCAGGACAAAGATGCCAAACTTGTGGGAACCTTGTTTCTAACTGTATGGGTCATTTCGGACACTGTATAGGGCTATTCGTCCTATGCGTCTAAATAGAGCTGGCCCGTCCCGTTATTCATGTAGGTTATGCTAAAAAGGTTTTAAAAGTACTTCGAAGCATCTGTCCAGAATGCTCGAGACTAATGCTAACTGACGAAGAGAAGGACAAAATACGGGAAGAAAAAAGTAAACAACAAAGAGTTTATTTTGATGCAGAGGATGAATTAACAAAAATTGTTTTTAAAAATGCAAGAAAAACTAAGATTTGTCCTTATTGTGGAGCGACTAAGAAGAAAATAATAATTGAAAAACCAACAACTTTCTATGAAGAAGAGGAGAATAAAGGCTCCCGAAGAATAACACCAATTGAGATCTTAGAGAGACTTAGAAGAGTGGTGGACCTAGATCTTAGAATTCTTTCAATATCTCCTGAAAATGCACGACTTGAATGGGTAATATTTACTGTTCTACCTATCCCTCCAGTTTGCGCAAGACCTTCAATAACCTTAGATAGTGGGATTAGATCAGAAGATGATTTAACTCATAAACTGGTAGATGTAATTCGAATTAATCAGCGTTTAAGGGAAAATATAGATGCTGGAGCACCTCATTTAATCGTTGAAGATTTATGGGAATTATTACAATACCATATTACAACATATTTTGATAACCAAGTTTCTGGGATACCTCCAGCTAGACATCGATCTGGTAGGGCATTAAGGACTCTAACACAGAGATTAAAAGGGAAGGAAGGAAGATTTAGAAGCAATTTAAGTGGGAAAAGAGTTGATTTTTCTGCACGGAGCGTAATTTCTCCCAATCCTTATATAAGTATAAATGATGTTGGTGTTCCTAAAGATATAGCAAAAATCCTTACAATTCCTACTAATGTAAATGACTGGAATATTGAAGAAATGAAACAGTTAATATTAAATGGCCCTAATATACATCCTGGTGCAAATTACATAATTAGAACTGATAGAAGAAGGATAGATCTACGATATGTAAAAAATCGTAAATTAATCGCTGATATGCTTACTCCAGGTTTTACGGTTGAAAGACATTTGGATGTTGGAGATCTCGTACTATTTAATCGACAACCATCTCTTCATAGGATGTCGATTATGGCTCATGAAGTAAGGATTATGGATGGAAAGACCTTCAGGATAAATTTGACAGTATGCCCACCTTATAATGCGGATTTTGATGGTGATGAGATGAATTTACATGTGCCACAAAGTGAAGAAGCAAGAACAGAAGCAGAATTGTTGCTTAAGGTTCAAGAACATATATTATCACCTCGATTTGGTGGTCCTATATTAGGAGGGATTCAAGACTTTATTTCCAGTGTTTTTCAATTCACAAGTAAAGAATCAACGTATAATATAAAAGATACTTTAAAATTACTATACATTGGAGGAGTTTTTGATAATCCTGAATTTAATATAGACAATTTAAAACCAATAATTACTGATCCTGAACCACGTTATTCAGGTAAACAAATATTTAGTACCCTCTTTCCAGATGATTTAAATATAAGAGTAAAATCAAAATTTTGTAAAAAATGCGATGTATGTGAAGAAGAGAAATGTGGTTACGATGCTTATGTTACAATTAAGAATGGTATATTAATTGCAGGAACAATTGACGAGAATTCTTTTGGTGCCATGCAATCAAATAGTATATTACAAAGGATTATTAAAGATCATGGAAATGCGAGAGGACGTCTATTTTTAGATAACGCAACCAAAATGCTTTTATTTGTAATTCGTCAAAATGGTATAACTATGGGATTAGATGAAGTCTACGTAAAAGGAGAAGCCTTTATGGCAATTCAAACAATACTAACCGATGCCACTGATGAATCTAAAAGACTCATAAAAGCTTTTAATGATAATAATACAAAAATATTGAGAAGAGCACCCGGAAGGTCTATGAGAGAGACTTTAGAATTAAGAATACGGCAAATTTTAGCAGAAGCTCGTAAGAAGGCTGAAGAAACTGCTGCCGTTCATATTGGGGATGAAGCTCATTCAGTTATAATGACAAAATCAGGTGCTAGAGGAAATATTCTTAACTTAGGACAAATGTCTGCTGTTGTTGGGCAACAAGCTATCAGAGGAGAACGAATTAATAGAGGATATAGTCAAAGAACTCTCCCTCATTTTAAAATTAATGATCTTACTCCAAAATCTAGGGGATTTGTTTCTTCTTCTTATCGAAATGGATTGAAACCTATAGAATTTTTCTTTCATGCTATGGGGGGTCGCGAAGGTTTAGTTGACACAGCAGTGAGAACTTCTACTAGCGGTTATATGCAAAGGAGACTAGTTAATGCTTTACAAGATTGTGTTATTGAAAACGATGGAACTGTGAGGAATTCTGATAAAAATATAATTCAATTCAGATTTGGTGATGATGGGATAGATCCAATGCATACGGATCATGGAAACGCTGTCAATTTAGATGTTTTACTACTTAAAGCAAAAGCATTGGATGTTGATAAAATTCGAGAAGAAGTTAAAAATGCTCCAAAAAGGAAAGTTCCAGTACAAAAGGAAGCACCAGCAAAGAAAAAACCTCCTACGGCGAAATCTCAGCCTAAGAAAAAGGAATCAAAAAAACCTGTAGAGGCTCTTGATGAAGATGTGATGCAAAAACAATATGAAGAAGAAACTGGAAAAAAAGCTATATGGAGAGGTAAATTAACAAAAGGATATAATGATTGGAAAAATGAAAAATTTAAATAATAAATTAGGAGATTAAAAAAAGATGGCGAAAATAACCTCAAAAATTTTAGAGGATAATTTGAAACAATTAGAAGAGGATGGTATCCCATTAGATTTAATTGAAAAAATAAGACGTAAGTTAAAAGGTGAGATTTTAGAAGAAGAACAACTAGAATATCTCCTAAATAAGATCTACATTAACTATAATAATGCACTAGTGGAAACGAGTGAACCTGTGGGTACTGTAGCAGCACAAAGTATTGGAGAACCTGGAACGCAGATGACATTAAGAACTTTTCATTATGCAGGTGTCGAGGAATTTTCAGTCACTCAAGGGCTTCCACGTCTTATAGAAATTGTTGACGCAAGAAGGTTTCCCTCAACACCCCAAATGGAAGTATTTTTGGAAGAAGGTTATAGTGAAACTGAAGAAGCTGCCATAGGCGTTCATAATCGTATAGAGCAGATTAGAATTGAACAAATTACTCATGATGTTGACTTAGATTTTGTAGATTGGAATATAGTTATAAATATTATTCCCGATATATGCGAAAAAAAGGGTATTAATATAGATGATATACCTGATATTCTAAAAAGATACAAGAAAAAGGGGACAATCAAAAGAGAAGGAAATTCAATAATTATTAATCCCGGTATTGAAGACTTACAAGTTTTGCAGAAGATGAGAGAAAAAATCCTAAAAAAAGTTGTAAAGGGAATTAGGGGAGTTAAAAGAGGATTATTAACACCTACAGATGATAATAAAGAATGGGTAATAAAAACAGAAGGTACCAATCTTCAAGGAGTAGTGCAAATTGAAGGTGTGGATGCTTCAAGAAGCGTTTCAAATCATATCCATGAAGTTGAAAAGTTATATGGAATTGAAGCTGCGCGAAATATGATAATAAAAGAAGCTCAAAAAGTTCTTGAACAACAAGGTTTGGATGTAGATTCAAGGCATTTACTAATATTATCTGATTTGATGTGCACTACAGGAACAATTCAATCTATTGGTAGACACGGAATTTCAGGGTCTAAATCGAGTGTGTTTGCTCGCGCTGCTTTTGAAGTCACCGTTAACCAATTACTTGATGCAGGGCTATACGGTGAAGAAGAAAGGTTATTAGGCATACCAGAGAATGTTATCATTGGTCAAGTATGCCCAATAGGCACTGGTCGTACAAAAGTAATGTTTGATCTTGATGAAAACCTAAGAATCCTCAATAATAAGTCAAAACTAACCGAATAATATTGAATAATATCAGAAATCAAAAAAAAAATAATATTGTGTAAAAGATCTTAAGTGTTGTATTTAAATACTATTGGGGAATTATTGAAAAAGAAGATAGCATAAAAAATTAAAAGAATAGTATTTTTTTATATATTATACTTAGTGCAATATAAGTTTTCATTATTATCAAAGAAAAAGATGTCTACTAATGGCCAAGAAAAAGAAGAGCAAAACTGCTACTAGTACCGTGGACTACTCACGTAAAAAAGTTAAAGAATTTGACATTGACACGAATATTAAAGTAGCTTATAAGACAGGCTCAATGATTTATGGTAAAAAGCAAGTATTAAGAGATCTGAGAGAAAATCTATTTAAAATGTTAATTATTGCCAATAATTGTCCCGTAGAATTAGTAAATCAATTAAATTACTATAATTCAATAATTGAGAACAACCTCTTTATTTATAGATATAAAGGTTCGAGTTGGGATCTTGGATTAGCATGTGCTAAACCCTACATGATTAGCATAATTGGTGTGAAAGATCAGGGCGATTCAGATTTATTATCTTTGAAAACTAAAAGCAATTAACCTATAAACTGGAAATTTAGAAAATGTTAAAAAAAAATATTAAAATCAATAGGGGATCAATGGAATTGATTTCCCTATTTAATAATATCTCTGGGGCAATAATAAAAGATTGTATGGTATTTAAATCTCCGGAAAATCACTCTGAGATTATTATATTTCTTGTGAAGAAGGGTGATGTGGGAAAAGCTATCGGAAAGGCTGGAGAGCACGTAAAAGATTTGATGTCAAAACTTCAAAAAAAAATTGATGTTATACCTTTTTCAGAAAAACTTGATGAATTCATACAATTTATTCTAAACACTACAAAAAATTCTGTTAAAGTACAAAATATTGAAATTAAGGCGAGTAAAAATCAAAAAAAGACTGTTATAATAACAGTTCATCCTAAAGACAGGGGAAAATGTATCGGCAAGGATGGAAGTATGATAAAAAAAATCAAAGAGTTAGTTCTCAGACATTTTGATGTAGATAATGTTATTGTTAACACTAAAAATAATTAATTTTTTAAATTCTTTAAATTAGTTCAAGAATTACTTTTAACAAACTTAAATGCTTATCAAAAATTTTAAGTTTAAAGAAATATTTCCATAACCATTATTACTTTTTAAAAATTGGTGTATTAATATCGGTAAACCTAAAGGATTATATGCTGCTCGCCAGCTTCAAAAGAATCGTCGCCGTTTTAGGTGGTCTAAAACAAAATATAAACGAAAAAAACTAAAACTTAAACAGAAGGCTGACCCATTAGAAGGAGCACCTCAAGCGTTAGGAATAGTTCTACAGAAAGTCGGCCGTGAGAGTAAACAACCTAATTCAGCTATTAGAAAATGTGTGAGAGTTCAACTTAAAAAAAACGGTAAGACTATAACTGCTTTTTTACCAGGTGATGGCGCATTAAATTTTATTGATGAACATGATAGGGTGGTTGTTGAGGGTATTGGAGGTGCTAAAGGTAGAGCTGTTGGTGACCTACCTGGTGTAAGGTGGAGAGTAGTGAGTGTTAATGGTGTTAGTTTAATTGCGTTATTAACAGGAAAGAAAGAAAAACCTATGAGGTAGAGAAAATGAGCAAACAAATAGAAGAAATAAAACTTTTCAATACATGGTCTTTTGATAATATTGAAGTTCAAGATGTAACTTTACTAAAATATATTAACTTAAAACCAATTATAGTGCCCCATTCTTCCGGGCGTCATGAACATAAACGTTTTTGGAAATCTAACATCTCTGTCGTTGAACGGTTACTTAATAGACTTTTATCACCTGGTTTTATCGCAGGAAAAATCAGGGGCCACAAGAGTTCTTATCAGGCTGGTAAGAAAAATAAATTAATAAAAAGTTTAAAGACAGCTTTTACTTTAATTGAGCATATTGCTGATGAAAATCCAATACAAGTCTTAGTGAATGCGATTATTAATACTGCCCCAAGAGAAGAGACAACTCGTATTGCAATGGGCGGTGTTTCGTATGCATCTGCAGTAGATGTAGCACCTCAGCGGAGAGTTGATTTAGCACTTAAATACATAGTTCAAGCAATAGCAGCGAGAAGTAGTGGAAGCTTGAGAGCATTTGAAGAAAATATGGCTCAAGAATTAATGTATGCATCAAAAAATTCCCAAGAATCAAGGGCAGTAAAAAGAAAAGATGAAATTGAAAGAATTGCTGTTTCTGGACGATAACTTTTTCTAAAAAAAATTCTCTTTCTAAATTTTTATATCTCCCACATATTATCAGATTTCTTAAATTTATTAACCTTTTACTAAATTTTTATATAATTAGTAGGGTTAATATTCTTTAAGAAGATTTAAGTAAATCTGAAATGAATATTATGAATTCCGACAAAATTTCGGAGATATTAGAACAACAGCTAAAAGCAATCGGGAAAAAGGTTAGGTTAGATATTTTAAAGAATTTGAATAGCTGTCAAAATTCAATTTCCTTTTCGATGCTCCAAAAAAAAGTTTTAGGTACTAAACTGAACTCAAAAAATTTTTCCTTTCACTTAAAGTCATTAAAAAACTGTGATTTAATAACTTCTAATGAAGATGGTTATTCGCTTACTGTTTTAGGTAAAAAAATTTTAAAAAATCTTTTAAATATTGAACAAATTCTAACCTGTCAAACTAAATCTATAATGATTCGGACATCAAAATATTCTAAAGAACCGTTTCAGGTTGATAAAATTGAGGATTATCTAGTAAAAGAAGGTGAAATGGAGAAATTTTTGGCAAAAAAAATTGCAAATGAGGTTGTAGAACGTCTTTCTAAAACAAACATAGAATATTTTACCGCACCTCTGATGAGAGAGTATATTAATGCAGTTCTATTAGAAAACGGTTTAGAATCGGTAAGACATAAATTAACCCGATTAGGAACTCCTCCATATGATGTATTTAAGCTTTTTAAAAATGAAACAGTTAGTCCTGAAAAATTTATACAAAAATTAGGATATGATGCTTCAGAGCAATTTTTATTATTAAATTTATTACCTAATGAACTGGCTGATCTTTATTTATCAGGAGAAGTTATTTTAATCCATCTAAGCAGTTGGAGTCTTAGACCTTTGAGTATATATCTGAATGCGGATACTATATTGAATTTCATCTCCAAATATTATCAAAAAAATAGTAAAAAAATTAATAATTCCAGAGATCTGATTAATCTAATTTTAAATTTTATTGATATAATAAAGAAATTTAAGACTTTTTTCTCAGGAGATCTACTGATTGGCGATTTTAATAATAAATTCCTTTCTCTCTTTAATATTTGTGGAAAGGAAGAAAAATCTTATATTTTTGATATTTTAAGTTCACAATTATTAAGATATAATGAACAATTCAACAATTTTAACCGACCTTTATCCTTAGAATTTTGCTATAATGGAAATGGAACAAATCCATCAAATCAACATCTTATTGATAAATTATTTTTAAAATCGCTAACTAATAGAATCAGATTAAATAGATTTTCGTTAAATCCATCAATATTAGTCGATTATTCTAGCTTAAATCAATCAAATTTAAATAATATATTTTTAACTGAACCTAATCCAAGTTTAAGGAAAGAATTTGTTTATTATAATAAAAAAAACTCAAATTTAATCAATTCCTACAATATTAATATCCAAAATCTTGACCAAAATAAGTTTTTAAGTAGTCAGATTATCTTAGATAAAATTCTTATCAATCTTCATTTGATATCAATAAAATCAAATCAAAATGACGATCTATTTTATGAATTATTACAAGAAAAGCTAAATTCTGTTTTTGAACTCTTTAAATATAAAGAATCGTTAATTAAAAAAAAATTAAATTCTTTAAAAAATTGGAAACTACTATTGTTTGGAATAGAAGATGGAAATAAAAATAATTTGATTAATAATTCATTGAAATCAGTAAGTTTCTTTGGTTTAAATAAAGCAATTAAAAATCATTGTGGCATAGAACTTGACAGATTGGAAGCAAGTGAATCATTTGCTTTAAAGGTTTTATCATTTTTGAATCAGTTAATCAGTGAAAAAAACGAGGAAGAAAATGATTTTTATATTTTAAGTCAACCTCATACGGATAAATATATAAGAAACTCGTTGAATATCGGTTCAGATAAATCAGAAAAATCATTTACTTATTCTTCACGGATAATTAGAAAAAATACTACACTATCACTAAAAAAACAGATAACAATATTTAAAAAATTTGAAAAAGTTATTGATGGTGGTTGTAAATTCAGTAGATCATTTGACAGTTCCAATGAGAAATCTTTAGAAGATTATATAAAATTATTAGTTGATTCTGAATTAAGTGCTTTCTCAATAGTTTAATCTGTTAATAACTCTGCTAGAATGGCTTTTCTCAAATGAAGACCATAATTAGTTTGTCGAAAGTAAATAGCTTTTTCTGAGGCGTCAACATCGGGAGAAATTTCTGTTATTCTTGGAAGTGGATGCAATAATTTAAAATTATCCTTAGTCCCATCAAGATCTTCTTTTTTAAAAATATAGGTGGATTTTACTTTTTCATACTCCTCCAAATCTACAAACCTCTCTCTTTGGATTCGGGTCATATATAATATATCTAAAAATCCTAAAATATCTCTGTATTTAGTAACTTCCTTAAACTTAACTTGTCGTTGGTTATGTAAAAACTCTTTTTCTCTATTTCTCATCATTAATTCTTTAGGACTAATAAAATAGATATTAATATCAAAATTAGATAATAATATTGCTAGTGAATGAACTGTTCTTCCATATTTAAGATCGCCCATTATTCCAATATTTATTCCATCTAAAGTTCCAATCTCTTCTTTAATTGTTAATAAATCTAATAAGGCTTGCGTTGGATGCTCCCCACTTCCTGATCCCGCATTAATAATAGGAATTTTTGCAAAACGCGATGCCATTTTTGCTGCGCCTTCCATGGAATGCCTAATAATAATACAATCGCAATAATTTTCTACGGTCCTTATAGTATCTGCAATAGTTTCTCCTTTTTTAATGGAAGAAACTTCTCCAGAGTGAAAACCTATTACATTACCTCCTAATCTATACATTGCAGATTCAAAGCTAAGGCGAGTACGAGTAGAAGGCTCAAAGAATAATGTCGCTAGAATTTTACCGTTGAGAAGACTTGAATTTTTCAAATTAATCATTTCACTACCTTTTTTCAAAATGTATTCAATATCATCCCTATTGAAATTCTTCGCACTAATTATACCTTCTTTAAATTTCTCTTTAAACATAATCTATTACAAATAATTTTTTGTGAAAGAATTTTATTAAAATTATGGTAAATATGATTTAAATTATTTTTTATTTAGATTATTCTTCATAATGTACTTAGAAAAAACAAAATAAAATTTCATAAAACAAAACTCATAAAGTTTAAAATTTATACTAAACTATTTAAGACAATTTAGAGACGTTAAGATTGTGAAAGTTGAAGTTTCCTAGAACGATTAGAAGATATTGCCCCTCGTGTAAAGTGCATACAAAACATAGTGTGTCAATCTATAAAAAGGGAAAAGAGTCAATGCTAGCACATGGTAAAAGAAGGTTTGAAAAGAAAAAAAAGGGTTATGGTTCTTTTCCTAAACAGATTTTTCATAAAAATGCAAAAATAAACAAAAGAACCACACCCTTACTTGAATGCGAAATTTGCGGAAAAAAATTTTATTCTAAATCTTATCGTGTAAAAAAATTTGAACTACAAGAAGTTTAATTAATAAAATAAGGAAAATTAGTCATGGCAAACAATAAAAAAAGTAAGAAATTGATACCCCAACCTATGAGTAGATTCCTACGTGTGAAGTGTTTAAATTGTGGAAATCAGCAAATAATCTTTGGATGCTCTGCCACTGATGTCAATTGTCTGGTATGTGGAAAAACATTACTTCAATCTACCGGGGGCAAGGCACGAATTCTCACAAAAATTTTAGAAGTCCTAACATAAATTAGTAAATAGATTTTTAATTCAAAACGTCTCATTAGACTAATAAAATCAATTATTAGAATTTGATTTTAAAATTAATTTTATTCTCTATCTTCGTGAAACTGTCCTTTCTTAACCCAAACAGCGATGTGAAGAGGTTGTGATTTTATTTATTCCAATAAAATATGGAATAAATCTTTTCCAATTCAGACTAATCCGACAGTAAAAATATTTCTCTCTATGTCTCTCTAGTTGGTGGAGGAGGGCCTTTTTAAATATAATTTTAATTAAATAAAAATAAGTATAAAATCTACAAAATTATTTCCTCATAAAATTTACGAAATCTCTTCCTCAATAGAACAGGTTGTAACAGATAAAATATTTCTCTCTATACTTCTCTAGATTGCAGAGGAAATTTTACATAAATAGGATTATGTTTTAATATTTTTAATAAAATCCAGATTTTAAAAAAAAGAATGTTTGGGGTAGATTATGAGATGTAAGATAATTTGTACTTTTTAACAGGTCTACCACGCTTAAGCATGATAACCACCTTTGAAAAAAATAAAAGTTTTAATAAAAAACGATATTAGAGATTTATTTATTTTATTAAATTAATATTATAGTAAGAAAAAAATAGAAAAAATTGAGGAGAACTTGAAAAATACTCGATGTATAATTTAGGCGAGATGATAGTGAAAGACCTCGATATTAAAGAATTTCGAGGAATAAAAAGTTGTAAACGTCCTATAGAATTTTCTAAATTTACGGTGTTAATAGGAAGAAATAACTCTGGAAAAACAACTGTATTGGAAGCTCTATCTTTATTACCCAATCCACAAACTGCCGAATATATTACAGAAAAAACTAAAATTGATTTTATAAGAGATATTCATGACCAATGGAATCTTACTTCAAATAAGCAAAGAAATTATAGAACACTGCTTCATCAATATGCGGGCACCTCTACAATTGACTATAATAGAATGTATGGTAAATATTATAGAACACTGAAGTCTCTATATGGGGAAACCTCAATGTTTAGTAAAGATATCAAAATCTCTATAAATAAAAAAAAATTTGAGTGTAATTTTGGAGCAATGAAGATAGAAGGATTAAATCAAATAATAACACCCCAAATACCTGATTATATTAAAAACTTCCTTAAAATTGTTATAGAGAAATCTGGAACTTCTGTTATATACATACCTTTTAATACAGAGTATATCAAACATATGGAAAAAAGAATGTATAATTTACAGGATTTAATTATAAAAAATAAGATTCATGTTAAAGTTGCTAAGATTTTGAATAAATGTGTCGATGATGAATATAGTGAAATACTTTTTAAAGAACAAATGGAATTGAGAAAGATTACTCAAGATAATTTTACTTATATAAGGATAAATGATCTTGGGTCTGGTGCGGAAAAATTAGTAAAAATAATGGCGTTAATTGAAGTTATACATCCAAAATTAATATTAATTGATGATTTTGAGGTAGGATATCACCCGACAATGATAGACGTATTCCTTAAATGGTTATTAGAGTTGGATAGTCAAGTTGTAATTACGACTCATAGTATAGATATATTATATAAATTGACTGATATAGAACCAACTAACACTAAAGTTTTATTTTTAAAAAAATCACATGAAGATATCTTAGACTACAATATCTTTACACTTCATGAAATTGAAGACTTTTTAAATGCAAATACAGATCCCCGAAAATTTAATTTTTAAAAATATATTGTGATTTTTATGAAATTAATTGATGATGAGAAAGGACTTAAAACGAGACATTTAATTATTAACGGGGATGGAACCTTTCCAGATAAGTTGATATTAGAAAAAATATGTGAAAAATATAATGGACCTGATAAAATAATATTATATCCTCGTACTGGAATTAAAAAACAGACTGGTTTAAGTGCGCTTAATTTGATTAAAACACTTGTTTCTAAAGAATTATACAAATTTATTTTTATTGTTGATGGAGAACATATACAGGGAGATGCAAAGAGGGAAATAAAAACAAAATTAGATGAAATCAGTATAAATAGTGAAGAAGTAATTATTCCACTCGAAGATGCTTTTTTAATGAAATGTAGTCTTGGTCTTCATAATATTTCCTTATATTGTATAATATGGGGACCAGATACTTGCATTGAGCAAGAAGTTATAAGATTTCTAGAGGTTAAGTTAAATAGAAATATACCCATCCCAGAAGATAAAAATCCTAAAAAACTTAAAATAATAATAAGGCAACATGCAAATAAAAATGAGTTAAAGAGATTATTAAAAGAATCAGGAAGACAGGTGCTTGAAGAGGCTTTCCCAAATATATGTGCGGTTTTAAAAGTAGTCGAGAATAGCTTTGAATGAAGAATAAATTGATAAAGGAAGCTATAAAAATCTAATCCTTTCTTTTTAAGATTTTATACATATCTTGAAAGATCCCATATTTTTTGTTGCTCGTAATTTTCTAACTTGATTTGCTATTTCTAATTTCATTTTATCACATCTAGATAAGAAAATTCATCGCAAAAATTAATTACTACAATTTCACAATCTTCGTCTAAAAAGTCAAAATCCTCAAGATTCTCCAAACCTAAAACTCTATCTTGCACTTTATACAAAAAGGATCATCTCTTTTTTCTAAGTATTAGTTAATTACTGGCCATACATCAAATTTAAGGATAATATTCTTTTCAGATTTTCTTTTATTCTTTTGCCTAAGTTTTCTCCTCTTAACTTCATCATTAGTATAATGTTTCTTTGTCCTCGTCATTATTTCTAATCCTTAAAATAAAAAAAAAATGAGAAAGGGGTTAATCTTATGACAAAAAAGCCAACCTTCTAATCGTGGAGGAATAAAAGAAAATTAATCCTTTCTCAAATTAAACTATTATTTTTTTTGTATATATTATTATTGATTAATTATGATTTGATATAAAAGTATATTAATTTGTAAGTCGTATAAATAATATATATAAATATAACCTACAAATAAAACTCAAAAAAAGAGGTTAAAACTATGGCAAATGATAAAAACAAATATTCAGCATCCTTTTCTTTTGGAGTAACTTTGCTCTCGATAATTGTACTAATATGTATTTTTCATTGGGGGCGAACAATTTCAAATCTATTACTCGTAGATATTTTGAGCATAACAATCATAGGATTTATTATTGGATTCGCAACTTCAATAGTCCTATATTTGTTAGATGTCGGAGCTACGGATTTTAATATAAGCAGTCTTTTTATAATTGTCCTAACAATTACTCTCTATATTTTAGTTGGAGATGTTAAAGTAGGAACAATCAGTATTGCCTATATTATGACTTCAATAGCTATAGCAAGTGTAACTTCATTCATTCTTGGGATAACTGCATATATATTGCTATTAAGATAGAGGAGAATCTAAATGAAAAAATACACACGCAGTAAAGTCATTCTGTTTTCATTAGGAATCTGTGTTTTCCTCTCACTTCTAGGTGCAATTTCTCAATTATCTCTTGATAATTCAGTTGTAAACGATAATTCAATAGAATCAGATAGATATGATCCAAGAGGATTTAAAAATCCAAAAACATCAGCATATACATCATTTCAAGAAATTTGGATAGATGACGGAGGAGCAAGTGGTAATTATACTTGAGCAGAAGCAGTTGGCGAAGCATGGTGTACTGGAGCTGGTACTGAAGGAGATCCTTATATTATATCTGAGCTTATTATTACTCAAAGTGGTGATAATTACGCTTTAACGATTGGTAATTCTTCTGCTTATTTTGTTATTACAAATATTACAGTATCTAATGGAGGCGCTAGTTACGCTGGTATTTTTCTAAATGATACTTCTAATGGAATTATTAATGGAAGTATTGTTAGTGATAATCTTGGAATCGGAATGTTAGTTAATGGAAATTCAACTTCTAACTCAATATCTGGAAACACTTTTAGTGGTAATACTGGGGATAATGCTCAAGATAATAGTACGGGAACTAATAATAGATAAGAAACAAATCGCAAGAGACACTAAACGAAGATATAGAACTTTTATCAATGCTTATTTTAATTATGTAAAAGATTTCAAAAAAGACATGGAAGAAGATCCTAGTTTTATTAATCCTGTTCCTCGTTTAAAAATATGGGATTTCACTAATACATCAATTATCTCTTCTGTTGATTTTGATATTGATATAGGCCTTCCAACAATGGAAGATATAAAGAAAATATTATCTCATATTTATTATACAAAACCTATTCGAACATTTATAATTATGAGTTTACTTATATATACAGGCGCTAGAATCTCCGAAATATGTAATCTAGAACTTAATCAAATAAATTTAAATGAAAGATGGATAAGGACAATCGTTAAATCAAGAAAAAATGATAAAAAAAGAGGAATCTATTTTTTTCCTCAATTCTTTATACCTGAACTACAACATTATATAGATTTATTAAAAATTGAATATAAAAATCCAATTTTTCTTTTCCAAAGCTATAATAATAAACCTGTAAATACAAAAACAATAAGTGATCATGTTAAAGATACAAAAGATGCTTTAGATCTGAAAGTTAAAACTAATCCTCATATCTATAGAGATTTTCTTAACACTAAAAGACATGAAAAAGGATGTCGAAAAGCAGGTTTAAAATTTCTTCTAAATCAAAAAGTTAAAGATGTAAATTTAAATCATTATCTAAAAAAATATAAGAATATCTTGTTCTTATATATATATAAATCCCAATTTGGGATGAAAAAATTGGAATAAATCTTTTTTGGGGAGGTTGTGAAGAGGTTGTTTGGGTTGTAAAACTGTCCTTTTACGATTTAAAATTAGTATGTAGATAATATAATGAAATATAAAATTCAAAGTTCCTATTTCTTTGATATTTAATCTCTTGACTTAAACAATTTATATTTTCTTTTAATATTCCCGCCAAGTGAACTTGCATTTCATACATCTAAAGAAACTAGTACTTGGTTCATCGGCTGATCTCGTTTGCTCTTGCCACGCTTCTGCCTCCTTATGGCCACATTTTTCACAAATTTGAATAACTTTAGGGTGGACAGATATCTTATCTTCATTTGAAACAATTATTAAGTTTTTTTCCAGCAAAGCATCCTTTTTTTTTTGAATAGAATTTTTAATTTCACTCTCATTTTGGCTATTTTCTTTTTGATAGCCACAACGACAAATTAAGTAAGATTTACCACTAATAATCCGTTTTTTTAGAAGGCTAGAGCATTCAGGGCAAAATTTAATCATATATCTTACTCTTTTTTAAGTTCTACTTTAAGCTCATATAATCTTTGATAGTATTTGAAATTTAATTTATTCATGTCTTGAATGATGTCAGGGTGAATCGCCCTTTCTCCGTCTGTAAATATTTCTAAATCTCCAATAACGTTAATTAAATCAGTTTCTTTAAAATTAAGATCGAAATTTTCTAAGATTATCTTAATCTCTCCAGTATTATCATCTAACACAAGATGGTCATTATTGACAATTTTTTTAATATAACCGGTGATTTGAATTCGGGTGTCATCGTCGTCGTCGATATCCTTAATAATTCTCTGTTTTGCAAATTTATTATCCATATAAATTAACATCCATAGAATTTTCTATTCTATTTTCAAAATTTAAATTAAGATATTAAATTATTAAATTAATCTAAAAAGTAAAAACTTTTGTGATTCTACATTGAGAAATTAAGTTAAAAGATTAAATAAATAATAGCTCAATATTGTGCTATCAGAATAAATTTGAAAATTTTAGAAGACTAATAATTAATATAAAAAGTAAAAATAGGATTTATTAAAATGCTAATACTAAATTTAAAAAAGAAAGGCAATAAACCAATAACATAATCAAAATAATTTATCGTAATTAGTTATTGAATAAAAGTGCTTATAAATTATGAGTTTTACACTAAAATTAGAAAATAGTCGGATTTTAAAAGGAATTATAGAAACTCTTTCAAGTATTATTGACGAAACCCAATTTAAAGTAACACCAACAGATTTTACAATCTCTGCTATGGATCCCTCCCGCATCTGTTTGCTAAAACTTTCCATAAAAAAAGAGAACTTCGATGAATTTAAGTGTAGTAAAGAAACAAAAGTAGGATTAAATTTAGAAGATTTAGATAAAATATTAAAAAGAAGCTCTATAAACGATAACGTAGAAATTGTTTTTAAAGAAGAGGACCAAAAGATTAAGATTAAAATGAACCGAGAGGGCTCATCTCGTACTAGAACATTCAGCCTGGCGTTACTTGACATTGATATTGAAGAAATTCCTATGGACACTTTATTGAATATTGAATATCCTTCAAGATGGGTGATTGACACAGAATTCTTAGTAGAAGCTATTAAAGATGCTGAAATATACTCCGAAATTTTAAATATGAAGGCAATAGTAGATCAAGGATTGATATTTAGCTCAACGGGACAAATTGGAGAAATGAATTATGAATTAGGAGTAGAAGATTTGATTGAAACGAACATTAATGAACCAAGTACAGGATCTTATTCACTAACATTCTTAAAAGGTATATTAAAGATTTCTTCAATTACCGAAAAGTTAGAAATTTCGTTAAAAACAGATCATCCATTGAAAATGGTTTTTAACCTCGCTGAAGGTGGTGAATTATTCTATTTTCTTGCCCCTCGAGTAGAAGATGGTGAATTTGGAGAAGATGACGATGACATGGATGAATTTTAATATTTAACCATTTTTCTTTAATATTATTATCTAATTCAATTAAATATTCTGTAAACTGATTAACTCTTAGGATATTAAATTAGAAAATTCATTTTTATTTAAAAAATACAAATTTTTAATTTTGAATAAGGAGGAATGAAGACTTGATTATTCAACCTGAATTGATAAACCATTATCCATGGCTCCCTTCTTTAAAAATCTTTTATTCAGACATCGCCGATAAAGCTCCTACTGAATTTATCTCTGAAGTTTTCTCTGGTGATTCTGTCACAGAAATAAAATCTCGACTTATAAACTTATTTGAAGCAGCATTCGAAAATAAAGAAGAGATCTCTGATTATAAAATTGATAGACTGAACGTTTATGTATATTTAATTCTAAAAATTGTGCTATATGTGCTAAATGATAAAATTATCACTAATCGTATAGCAAATCTTTATTCAAAAATAAATTATAATGAATTACAGAAAGACAACAATAAAGCTGACTTATATGATATAGGCAAAGATTTGAAATTAGATATTAATTATTTCCAACCTCCCGTTAAATTTGGAGTAAATTTAGTTAAAGATCAACGTGAGCCCCTTAAAACAAATTTCACCATATATTTCATCGACTATTTAAGACTAGCATCAAAATTAAGGGATGAACACCGAAAATTAGCTCATAATTCTCTCTCAAATGGTTATATTTTTATTCGTAATCGAAGATTAATGCGTTTATTCCAGGAATATATAAGAGAAAAATTAATTGTAAAAGAAACGAAAGATAAAGCAACGTTAAAAGCATTTATTGATGATGTTTCCAAAATCCCAGAATTTAAAGATTTATATGATAAAATCTTAACAGCTTGGACTAAAAGAAAGGAAGATATAGATTTTACTTTTGAATTTAATTTTAAAACCCATGAAGATCCAATGAGTGTATTCCCTCCATGCGTTAAAGAAATCTTAAAAAAAGCTCAAGA
>SDBT01003618.1_pt1 | contig 26605 bp, 29 predicted proteins | sample 2277101 | NCBI WGS metagenome assembly SDBT01 (sample SAMN10404973, study PRJNA504765) | marine sediment metagenome | isolation source: marine sediment core GS10_PC15, 103 cmbsf | place: Arctic Ocean: Southern Knipovich Ridge | collected 2010 | reverse complement strand
TTCTACATCAGGATTAGTTGTTCCAATACCAACATAACCTGAAGAATTAATATAGAACTGACTGGTTTTAGCAAGCTGGTGAATACCGGACATAGGGGCTGGAGAACCTGTGTCAAAGCGGGTAACATGGCCGTCATAGTCCCAATTTGAATCATTAGAAGGAACAAAATAAACATATCTGCCGTCAAAAACTGCGCCCTGAAACCCCAGAGCCTCAGCATCAACAGCAGTTACATCATAAACTGTCCAGGAACTGGCAGTAGAGAAATCTCTTGTTGTGTCATAGCGAGGAATGTAACCATCTAAATCTGAGTTGTTATCCAAAGGAACAAGATAAATATACCTGCCGTCAAAAACTGCGCCAGTAAACCCTGCAGCATTAGAATCAACCTTATCTTCTATATCATAAACAGTCCAGGAACCAGCAGTAGAAAAGTCTGCTGTTGTGTCGTAGCGGGTGATATGGCCATTGGCTACTGTTGACCAATAAGGAACAAAATAAACATACCTGCCGTCAAAAACTGCACTCAAAAACCCTTTAGCACTAGCATCAACAGCAGTTACATCATAAACAGTCCAGGAGCCAGCAGTGGAAAAATCTGCTGTTGTGTCATAGCGGGTAACTTTGCCATCGTATGCTCCATTATAATAAGGAACAAAATAAACATACCTGCCATCAAAAACTGCGCTATGAAACCCCTTAGCACCAGCATCAACAGCAGTTACATCATAAACAGTCCAGGAACCAGCAGTGGAAAAGTCTGCTGTTGTGTCATAGCGGGTAACTTTGCCATCGTATGCTCCATTATAATAAGGAACAAAATAAACATACCTGCCGTCAAAAATTGCGCCCTTAAACCCCTTAGCACCAGCATCAACAGCAGTTACATCATAAACAGTCCAGGAACCAGCAGTGGAAAAGTCTGCTGTTGTGTCATAGCGGGTGATTTTACCACTGACTCCTGATGTACTTGCATAAGGAACAAAATAAACATACCTGCCGTCAAAAACTGCGCCATAAAATCCTTCAGCATCAGCATCAACAGCATTAACATCATAAACAGTCCAGGAACTGGCAGTGGAGAAATTTCCAGTTGTGTCATAGCGAGTGACATGGCCGTTATAACTTTCCACATCACCAAACTGAGGAACAAAATAAATATACCTGCCGTCAAAAACTGCGCCATTAAATCCTTCGGCATCAGTATCAACAGCACTAGTTGATACATCATAAACTGTCCAGTTAGCAGCACTATTAAAGGTTGTGCCCGAAGGATAGCTTGAACCAAATCCTCCACTGTTCAATGAAAGAGATAGAAGTGCCTTGTTTACAGAGTTAGTATTCCAACCAAAAGCATCTTTGAAAGTTGTAGAAGTTATTATGTCTCCAGTTGCAGTTAAATCATCGCCTACTGTAATATCATCACCAATTGTAGTGGTTGCGTAAACAACAAGACAAACTAAGGATACAGAAAGTAAAACACTTATCAGTACTCCGAAAAATTGTTTTTTTCTTTTCATACATTTTAATTATTATTTTGTTAATTATTCGACCTTTATTTATTATCTTTAATTCTACCATAATTCTATTTCCTCTTCTAACTCTATCCCAAATTTATCTTTTACTTTTTCTTTACATAAATCAATCAACTTTTTCACATCACTTGCTTTAGCTTTTCCAATATTCACAATAAAATTCGCATGTTTTTTGGAAATCATTGCGTTGTTGATTTTTGTTCCTTTTAAACCGCATTGTTCAATTAAACGGCCTGCAAAATCTCCTTCTGGATTTTTAAATATACATCCGGCCGAGGGATATTCCAACGGCTGATGCTTGTTTCTATGCTCTAAATATTCTTTAATGATTTTCTCACTTTTTTTCCTATCCCCTTTTTTTAATTCTAATTCAACAGAAAGAATAATGTCTTCATACTTCCTGATATTCTTTACAATATCACTCATTGAATTTTTAAATGCACTGGCATTTCCTTTTACTGCTCCGCCAACAGTCCCTGGAATTCCGACTGCCCATTCAAGTCCGGTTAAACCGGCTTTTACTGATTCATCGACTAATTTGCTTAACAGGATTCCGGCATCAGCTACGATTTTTGTAGCTTGTAGCTTATAACTTATAGCTTGTAGCTTTATTACCAACCCATCAAAACCTTTATCACTTACTAAAATATTGCTTCCTCCGCCCAAAATAAAATAAGGCATCTTTGCCTTTTTTGCCCATTCAATCGCCTTTATTAAATCCTCACTATTTTTAACTTCACAAAACCACTTGGCCTTCCCGCCAATTTTAAATGTTGTATACGGCGCTAAAGAAATATTCTTTTGTAATTTATCTAAATCGTACATCTGCTCCTGTTCTATAAAAATCTCTTTCTTGATTATTTATTATAAAAACTGCCTCCCATCTTCTGCCCGAAACGTAAAATTCTTCAGCAGTCATATTCAACCAGTGCTTGGTTTTATCCTCATTAACCTCATAAACTTTCTTATCACCATCTGCCCTAAACCAAGCGCCGTCCTGATAAGAATCTCTTTTTTCTGGAGTTACTTCGATAATATTTGCCCAGTTTAAATGACCGTAAAAATCAAAAATCCTACCATCCAAAATATGCCGTTTGTATCCTTTTTGAATAATATAGACTTTGTAATCTCCTTTAGCCCTAATTAATGAACCATCTATAATAGCGCCTAAATCATACTCATACCCCTGAGCAAAAACGCTGCTTTTACCATCAGGATTTTTTGCCCAAACATTGACCATGCCTGCGCCATGTTGTGGAACAACAACGTTCAGTGAAGTCTCGTTTATAAAAACAACATTTGAAGATTTTACCCCGCCAAAATAAACCTCAATTCCCTGTTTAAAATTGCCCCCTTTAATCACAACTGTATTGCCGCCGGAAGGAGAACCTTTAGCAGGAGAAATGCTGCTAATTACTGGCTGATTAATAATAACCGTTGAGGCTGTCAAAATAAATGAGGTCGATAAATCATTACTCGTAAAATTAACTGTCTTTGAGTGATTGGCCGGCACTATCAGAACGGAATCAACGTCTTTAGCAAAATTAAAAATATAATTAACTCCATTTTGACCCACAAGATCTATAAAACCTAATTCGTGGCTTCCATCTTGATAATTAATCATATAAGGAACTTTAAAATCAGTTCTTTGACTTGAACTTTGAAACTCTATTTTTAAAGCAATGGAATTATCTTGAGTAGCTAATTTATTCTGGAGCAGATACCAACGAGGAGACCAATCCTTAACTTTTTCTGAGAAATTAACAACGCCATAAGAATAAAATCTATTTACTGTTGGCGAAACATGGATTCTTTTAAGGTTAAGATCGGTATAACCATATTTCCCGCCTTCACCTAATGCCAAGCTATTATAATAATTAGCCAAACTCCAATTAGTAAAAACCTCATCAAAATCTTCGGAATAACCAGTATCTTTTAATGCCTTGTTAATACTGGTTATACCAACTAGACCGCTTTTAGACATCAAGGAAAAAGCAGGCTCACCAAATTGGTTGACCAAATATTGTCCCAAAAGAGCGATCACCCCATAATCACCCGACTCATTCTTCCACTCGCCTAAAGGATTATGAGGATCACTTAAAAAGTTATTTATTCTTGTTTCCAGTATGCTTCCAGAAAAAGGATCATCATAACCAAGTAAACTGAGAACGTACTCGCTTCGCATTTCATTTAACCAAACATCATCCACAAGGTCACTTAATCTCTCTCTCTGATTCCAGCTAATTAAATGTTGCAACTCATGAGCAACAAAATCCTTCATTCTGCGATCAAAAATAAAGTCAGCATTCACATGAACCATTTCCCTTTCATTGGAATCACTGCATTGAGATTTGGCATATTCGTGACAAGAATTGAAATAACCCCCAAAACCCGTTTTTAGCTTGGTCATCAAAATAGTAATCCGGGAATCATTATCAATCCCAGGATCCCAAACATCACCAAAAAACTCAGTTAATTCAGAATAAATAACTTCATCAAACTCGCTGGCTAAATCTTTAATACTGTTCTGGACTTGACTCTGCTTATAAGAATTCAAAGAATCCCACCACTTGTCTTCCACATAAAAATAACCTTTCTCGCTGATATGATGAAGAGTGGCTGCGACCTGTGTCCTTTTTATAGAATCATAGGTTGGGTCAAGATAAAAAGCTTGACTATCTCCTAAAGAATCAGCCAGAGAGGTTGGGATATAAAATACAAAAAATAGAGTTGCTGAAATAATAAGAATTTTAATAATCCTGCTCATGGTTTTTATTTTATCATAATACAAAAGCCGGCGGAAGTACAAACCCCAATTCTATGTCTTTTGTGGGTGCTGGTCCGCCGGCAAATTCAGTATAGCAAATGGGAAAAGTGTGTCAAATTAAAATCAAAAGAATTACAACATTAATGCTGTAATTCTTTATGTAAATATAACCTAAGAGAAAAAGGTCGGAAACTGTCTACCCCGCTAAGCGGAGTGGATTTGGTTGAAACTCATTTCGGGAAAAGTGCGTGGCAATTTTAAAACCCCTAACCATTAAGGATTAGGGGCTTTGAAAATTATTTTAATCCATCTAAATAAGCACACTCAAATTCTTTAGCTCTTTTTTTATGCTCCTTGGCCATTGCTTTATATCCTTCAGCTAATTTCCTTTCTAACTTTTTCTAAGTTTCTTTGGCAATCCTTTAATCATTATTTTTCTCCTTTTTCTTTTTTTCAAAGTCTTTTTCCAACTCCTCAAAACTTACATACTCTCCTCTTTTTATCTGCTTTATTCCCTCTTCTATCTTTTTCTTTGTTTCTTTATCTATTTTTACTGTTTTTATTTTTTTTACTTCTTCCATTCTTTCCTCCAGTTTTTAAGTTTCAAGCTGATTTTTCAGCTTCCTGTTATTATACACGATGCGAAAATAAAGTCAAAGTTTTCGTGTAGCGCCTGCCTGCCGACAAGGCAGGGATTTGGTTCGAACTTTTTTTAAGGAAAATACGTGGGCTATCACAACAATGTCTTCTCTTTAAATCTCTCGATATCTTCAGCAGACAAAAGCTTTGATGAATTAGCATATTTCTGCATACCAAGAGATGGATCGTGAGAAAAGCCAACATATTCTAATCTCTTTTTCCTATATTTAAGATAGTTGATGGCTGGAATTAAATCTGTGTCGGAACTAATTAAAATAGCTGTATCGTATATATCGTCAACCGCTCCAATAATCAAATCTACGGCAATTTTGACATCCGTGCCTTTTTCTTTTTTAATTTTAGGAATAATTGCCATATATAATTATTGCAATACTATTCAAAATAAAAAACTACCCTTGCCGAAGCAGGGGTAGTGTTCATAGTGCTTTCATACTATACCTTTCCAAAATTCTTGTCAAGTCCTTATCTGCGGATGACTAATTTACGCGGGTGGTTAACGGGATTCGAACTGATAAACCCTCACTACCAAAATTTGGTGTGGGGGTAAAGTAAGAAACCTCTGACAAAAGCCAAGAGGTTCCTCACCGACGTAGAATGGAGGTCCCGACAAGTCGGGACACACCCACACCTCCATCTTAGCAAATTAAACCATTCCTGTCAACTCTTTAAGCCACGGAATCCTCCATATGTCAAATCACAATTTTCCACAGTTTGACTACTCTGTTTAAAAATTTTAAAATTAAAGTAATGAAGATTAAAAAAATTAAAAACAAAATAACTCAAATCAAAAAACGCGATGGCCGTATAGTTAACTTTAACAAGAACAAGATTACTGACGTAATTTTTAAAGCCCTAACCGCTACCGATAAAGGAGGACGAGGAATAGCTCGTCGTCTTACAAATAAAGTAGTGGATTTTTTAAATAAACGATTTCCAGAAACAAAAATCCCCACTGTAGAAGATGTCCAAGATATTGTTGAAGAAGTTTTAATTCTGGAAGATTTAACTGAAACAGCTAAGGCATATATTCTTTACCGAGAACAACGCCGAAGAATTAGAGAATCACAGAAAACAATTGAAGAAACTCTTGAAACAATTGACAACTACATAGGAGAAAAAGATTGGCAGGTAAAAGAAAATGCCAACATGGCTTTTTCTTTGCAAGGCCTGAATCATTATTTGACTTCAGCTGGTACTAAAAAATACTGGTTAAACAAAATCTATCCTGAAGAAATAAGAAAACCAGCCCTTGATGGTGATTTCCACCTTCATAATTTAGACACTCTCGCCACTTATTGCTGCGGATGGGATCTATATGATTTGCTTTTAAAAGGTTTTGGTGGAGTCTCCACAAAACTAGTATCAAAACCTCCAAAACATTTTAGAACTGCCTTGGGACAGCTGGTCAACTTCTTTTTTACCGTCCAGGGGGAAAGTGCAGGTGCGCAAGCTATTTCAAGTTTTGACACTCTGCTGGCGCCTTTTATCAGATATGACAATCTTAATTACCAACAAGTAAAGCAGGCAATGCAAGAATTTATTTTTAACTGCGCGGTACCAACTCGAGTAGGATTTCAAACCCCTTTCCTCAACGTTACTCTTGATATTAATCCTTCACCAACATTAGCTAATCAACCAGTTATTATTGGCGGCAAGGCTCAAGACGAAACCTACGGAGAATTCCAGGAAGAAATGGATATTTTTAATCAAGCCTTTGCTGAGATTATGAGTGAAGGCGATGCTAATTCGCGAGTTTTTACTTTTCCAATTCCAACTATAAATATTACTAAAGACTTTGATTGGGATAATCCGGCCCTGGAAGGAATTTGGAAGATGACTGCAAAGTATGGTATCCCCTATTTTGCTAATTTTATTCAATCTAGTATGAAACCAGAAGATGTCAGAAGTATGTGTTGTCGATTGCGTATTTCGCATAAAGAATTGTATCATCGAGGCGGCGGATTATTTGGCTCAGCGCCTTTAACTGGAAGTATCGGGGTGGCAACAATCAATCTGCCGCGGATTGGATATCTCTCCAAGAACAAAAAAGAATTTTTAGAACGACTTGGCCATATGATGGACCTGACAAAAGAAAGTCTAGAAATAAAAAGAAAGGCTTTGGACGATTTTATAGAAAAAGGACTCTATCCTTATTCTAAATATTACTTATCTGGCATTAAAAAAATGCGTGGAAGTTACTGGGGAAACCATTTTTCAACCATTGGTTTAATTGGAATGAATGAGGCATTATTAAATCTCATAAAAAAAGATATTGGAAGCTCCAAGGGTCAGAAATTTACTTTAGAGATTTTGGATTTTATGCGAGAGAAATTAGTAAAATACCAAGAAGAAACCGGAAATTTATATAACCTCGAAGCAACACCGGCTGAAAGCACAAGTTATCGTTTGGCAAAATTAGACAAGAAAAAATATCCCGATATTATCACGGCTGGCGAAAAGCAACCTTATTATACAAACTCAACTCAACTACCGGTCAACTATACTGATGATATTTTTGATGCTTTAAAACTTCAAGATGAACTTCAAGCAAAATATACCGGTGGTACGGTCCTCCACGGTTTCATAGGAGAAAAAATTCCTAATGGAGAAACAGTTAAATTATTAGTTAAAAAAGTATTTGAGAATTTTAAACTTCCTTATTTCACTCTTACTCCTACATTTAGCATCTGCCCTCACCATGGCTATATAGCTGGCGAACACTTCACCTGCCCCAAGTGCATCATTGAACAGCCGTGCGAGGTCTACTCCCGAATCGTCGGCTACCTCCGCCCAGTACAACAATGGAACGAGGGCAAACAGGAAGAATTCAAAGACCGAAAAACATTTAAGATATAACTATGATTAAAATTAAGGATTGCGGAGAACCACTGATTGATATTAAAAAATTGTGTCCTGATTTAGTTATTGCTCCCAAAATAAAAAAGGAGAAAAGAGCTATTCTGAGAAAAACAGCGGCAGAAATGGTCTGTCAAGCAAAAAAACACCTGCCAAAAGATACGACTTTTATTATTGGAAGTGCCTGGAGACCGCAACATGTGCAAAAAAAAATCTTTCAGGATTTTATAAAACGTTCCACTATTAAAGAGGCTGAAAAATACGTTGCTCCATATAAGGGCAAATATGCATCTGGACATATGACTGGCGGAGCAGTAGATTTAAGGCTTTGGAAAAATAACAGAAAAGTTCCTATGAAAAGTTCTAAGCTGAATTATCAAGAGAATGCTAAATCGTTTCAGCCAAAACTCCCACCCCACATTCAAAAAAATAGGCAAATTATGTTTAATGCATTGCGTAAAACTGGTTTGTCTAATTACTCAAAAGAATACTGGCATTGGTCATACGGTGATATTTGGTGGGCAAAAAGGAATAAAAAGAAAACCGCTATTTATGGGGTTGTGAAAAAATTAAATTGATCGGAGCTAAGCTCCGATCGAAAAAACAATGATTCTAATTATAGATTGCGGTAGTTCAAAAACAAAAAAAATCTTAAATGTTTTGGATGATTTAGAAATCTCAAATGAAATTATTAGGATGGAGAACATGAAAGAAATAATAAAAGATAAATTATCCAAAATAACCGGAATAATAATTAGTGGCGCACCAGTTATTCTTACAGAAATTGATGAAACTCATTATTTAAAAAAATTTGATTTTATAAAAAAATTAAATATTCCTGTATTGGGCATTTGTTTTGGTCACCAGATATTAGGATTATTATTTGGCTCTAAAATTGCTAGGGGCAGTGAAGTTAGACGCAAGCAGAGCATCTCTTTTGTTTTAAATGATCCTTTGTTTAACAATATAAAAAATAATTCTAAATTTATCGAGGACCGTTGTGAATGTATTAGTTTACCAAAGAATTTTATTTTGCTAGCAAAATCAGAAACTTGTAATAATGAAGCAATGAAACATAAACATAAAAACATTTATGGAATACAATTTCACCCAGAAACGTCTGGGGAGATTGGAAAAGTTATAATTAAAAATTTTGGAAATTTATGTGGTAAATAGATTAGAATATGATTATCGGCGGATTACAAAAAATGACTTTAATTGATTATCCTGGTAAAATTGCAGCCACGGTTTTTTTGGTTGGGTGTAATTTTAGATGTCCTTATTGCCATAATCCTGACCTAGTCAACCCCGAGCTTGTCGAAAGACAGCCAAAAATAAAAGAATCGGACTTCTGGAAATTTCTGGACGAAAGGATTGGATTCTTAGATGGGATTTGTATAACCGGAGGCGAACCAACTATCCATTCGGATTTGCTCCTGTTTATTCAAAATATAAAAAAGCGAGGATTTTCAATAAAATTAGATACTAATGGTAGCAACCCTGGAATACTCGAGTATTTAATTAACAATGATTTGGTAGATTTTATTGCTATGGATATTAAAACTTCTATTTTGAAATACAATAAAGTTCGAGCCAAAAATAAAATTTCTCAAATTCAAAAAAGTATTAATATTATCAAAGACAGCAACAAGGATTATGAATTTCGGACAACTGTTGTGCCAGGAATTGTTGATGAAAAAGATACAAAAGAAATATCCCAATGGCTTAAAGGTGCAAAAAAAATCGCACTACAACAATTTAATCCCGCGAAAGTCTTAGATTCATCTTTCGAAAATATCAAACCATACTCTATACAAGAACTTCAAAAAATGATAAAAATATTAGAACCGCATATCGATGTTGTAGAATTACGAGCTTAAATGACTAAATCGAATATTCTTTTGGCAATTTGTTTGGTTTTTATTGGAGGGTTGTTTGTTATATCAATATTCGAAATTTCCCCAATTTGGGGATTTTTATATTCTTCAAAAAATCAATTAAACCAGTATAATGATCTAGATAAAAAGATTAGTTTTTCTGGTATAGTGGCAAAAGAACCTGACAAAAGAAACAGCAATACAAAACTAACTATCCAAACAGAACAAGGAAAAGTTTTAGTGACCACCAGACGCTATCCAGAATACAAATATGGCGATGAACTAATAATAACTGGAAAACTGCAAACTCCAACAGTCTTTGAAGACTTCAACTATCAAGGATACTTGGCAAAAGACGGTATTTATTCGGTAATGTACTATCCAAAAATCGAACCTACTGGTAAAAACCGCGGAAACTTCTTTTATAAAGCTATTTACTCTTTTAAAGACAAAATAAAACAGGCAGTAGAAAAAATCATGCCTCTGCCTGAAGTTGCAATTTTAGGTGCACTAACTCTTGGAAATAAAAAGGGCTTAACAGAAAACCTAAAAGAACAATTAAATATAACCGGCACTCGCCATATTACTGCCATTTCTGGGATGCACATAATTATTTTAGTAAAAGCGCTGATGATTATACTTATCGGCATAGGGCTGTGGCGTGGTCAGGCATTTTATTTTACTTTAGGAATTTTAATTCTCTTTATAATTATGGTCGGCGCGCCAGCTTCTGCTGTACGCGCTGGGATTATGGGCGCTATTCTACTTTTTGCAGAAAAAATCGGTCGCTTAAATAGTTCTGGCCGAGCTATAGTTTTCGTAGCAGCAATAATGCTGACCTTAAATCCCCTGCTTTTAAAATTTGACGTTGGGTTTCAACTTTCTTTTTTAGCGGTTTTGGGAATAATCTACATAAAGCCGATTTTTGATGGATGGGTTGCAAAAGTAATAAAGAAAAAAAAACTGCCAGGCCTTGTTCAAATAATCACAATGACTCTCGCTGCTCAGATTGCTACTTTACCGATTTTGGTTTACAACTTTGGCAGAATTTCTTTTATTTCGCCATTATCTAATGTTTTAATTGTACCGGCTTTACCCTATATTATGGGAGCTGGTTTTATTTTTTCTTTGGCCTCGGTTATTTGGATTGGTTTAGGCAAAATCCTAATCTGGCCAGCCTGGTTTTTCTTTGCCTATATCACCAAGCTCGTCGAACTCCTCTCCAAAATCCCCTTTGCTGCAAAAGAAATCTCTAACATCCACTGGATATGGCTAATCGGATATTATATTCTGCTAATCGGATTTTTATGGTGGTATAGAAAGAAAAAAACCGGCACCTTCGGTGTCGGTTTAGAGTGATTTATTTTTTGTTTCTTTCCTATTTGTTCTTAATCCTTCTCAATTTGTGTTCTTTGATTGAAGACCTTAGTTGACCCTCGCGCCAGGGATAACTTATCTTTTCTCCAAAATGCTCGATTACCAAAGTAACTCTTTGATGAATAGGGTGTTTGTCGTGTTCTTCAAACTCAAGTGTAACAAACCAATTTTCTGGTAAATAATATTTTTCTTCGCAAGGAAAATTTTTAGAATCTCTATAAAGCAGAGCCCCTATAGTTTCTAAAATCTCTCTGATTTTACTTCTCATTTCATAAATATTAACTTCTTTGATTCTTTTATTATGTCTCGTAAAAGTCTCTACTGTTTTTAAACTCGTCTCTATTCTTTTCATTCTATTCCTCCTTTTTTGTTTTTATCTTTCTTTGATTTTCTCAATAATTTCAAGATCACATAAAAATAAAATAACGCGGCTCCTCCTGTTGCTATAGCAGCAGGTATTATAAGGTTCATTTTTAACCTCTCAAATTTTATTAAATTGTTAAAACAACTTTAGTGAATACTAACAAATATAAGATAAAATGTCAATAGTCAAAAACAAATTATTCAGAATTTTTGCCATTGTTTTTGTGGTCTTGTTTTTGACGTGGGTTTGGGTTTTTATTGAAGAGCAGCAAGAATTTTTAGAAATTGATTTTTATGACGTTGGACAAGGTGATGCAATTTTTATTGAGACACCAGGTAGAAAACAAATTTTAGTTGATGGCGGACCTGATTTAACAATTTTAGAAAAACTGGGCAAAGAACTGCCTTTTTGGGACAGGTATATTGATTTGGTTGTCCTAACTCATCCCGAACATGACCATATGAGTGGCTTAATTGAAGTTATTAAACGCTACAAAATCGGTGGAATCGTGACTACTGGCATTATCCGAGATACTGCTGAATACCAAGAATGGCAAAAAATTATTCAAGAAAAAAATATTCCCATTCACATTGCTTATGCGGGTGGAGTTATAAATTTGGGAAACGATATAAATCTTTTTGTTTTACACCCATATGAAAACTTATCTGGCCAAGAAATTAAAAAAAGCAACAATGCTTCCATTGTTGCTCAACTTGTTTATAAAGATTTTGAACTTCTGCTAACTGGTGATATTGAAAAGAAAATAGAGAAAGAATTAATAAAGTCTAGAGTTGGCCTAGAGTCTGATATTTTAAAAGTTGCCCATCACGGCAGTAAAACTTCAACTACTAAAGAATTTATCAACGCTATCAATCCCATTATTGCCATAATCCAAGCTGGCAAAGATAATTCCTACGGCCACCCCCACGATAGCGTCCTAAACACCCTAACCAATATTACCACCTTCATAACTGGCCGCGACAACGATATCGAAATCCTCACTAACGGCATTGAATTCCAAATCAGATAAAAGCGGTCCGAGATACATCGGGCCGCTTTTTTGTTTTGTTATTTTTCCATTCTCTTTGGGAAAGCTCGGGAGTCCAAAGCCAATTCTGCAGACGTAAAATGTCTCTTAAGCGCTTTTTTCCACGCCTCAATAACTTGCCATTGGTATTCAACTGCTTTTATCTCCTGAGGACCCATACGTTCCTTGGTGGTAGCATAATAGTCTTTAATCTCAAGAACAGTAAGTCGAAGGGGAGCTCTCCAATCCACTTCTTTGAGTCTAACAACAAAAGAATCCATCCGTTTTTCTAAATCGTGAGTAGAGAAACAAGTCGAATCTACATAAGAATAGACATCATCAAAGCCATTATCTATCAGCTTTTTATGCATTATGAACTGTTCTTTAAAGAATTTTGGATCAATTTTTAGATTATCGCGAAATGATTCCTCGTCAAATCCTTTATAGCAGCCACAAAATCCAATATTAGGAAATTCTCTGATTTTCTTAATACCGCTTTTACCCAGCGCTTCCCAAAAAAGATTGCCAGTAAGAAGATTCGTGTCTACCCAGAGGTAAATGTGATCCTGAAAATTAATCCGTTTTATTTCATCAATCAACCAAATAATTATTTCTGGAACTATTGTTAGTTCTCCACCAGAGAGTCTCAAAACATTAATCCTGTTATCTGGAAGAGTGTAAAATCTTTTTCTGCTTACGGCTAAATAATTTAAAAGAATTTCTCTGGCTGCGAGGTATTCTCCCCCTATACGATTAGGAATTAAATGATTGTTGTTAACATAGCAGAACCAGCAACCAACTCCTCTTGAAAGACAGACTCCCAGATTACATCCCTTTACTTGAAACAGAAACACCTCGTTGCATTCCTTTTTTGGTACACCCAATTTTCTACTGGCAACTTCGGCTGGTTGAACGGAAGATGGATTTTTCCGCCTTCTAGGGGTAGTATACATTTTGGCTCGAAAGTGTTTTCCCTCTATATACTGCACTGCTTTATCGTTACGTTTTTGTTTAATCTTGGTAAAATCAGCCAAAAGAACTCTCTTATTTTTCAGATCAATCATCTTTTCTCTTAGTATTTTAGCCATTTCAATTGGATTAAACCTTAAATCAAATCCTTTTGATTCTTTCATTTCTTTTCTCCTTCTTGTTTCTTTGTTTCTTTCCTGATTACTTCCAAACTTTCTGGATATGTTAATCGTTTTTTTGATTGAGAAGGTTTTTTAGATAATCGACAACCAGGCATACAGAAACCCTTTTTTCTCAATTTTGAAAAAATTATAAATCCAATAACAACTAATAGGACAATATAAAATATCTTCATTCATAATCTCCTTTTTTAAAAGATCAAAACTTCTTTCCACAATAACACTATTGCCAAAATTTAGTCAAGGTGATATACTGGAATCAATGGAAGATCTAAAAGAAGAAAAAACAGTGCTAATAATAAAACCCGATGGCGTTAAACGCGGGCTGATTGGTGAAATTATAACCCGAATTGAAAAACGAGGGCTAAAAATAATTGCTCTAGATATGATTTGGGCTACCAGAAAACAAATTGATGGACATTACCCAAAGGATGAAAAATGGATAACCCGTTTAGGAGAAAAAACCAAGGAAACTTACGAAAAATATGGGTTTAATCTTAAAAAAGAATTGGGAACCGAGAATACTAAAAAGATTGGCGAAACAGTTCGAGAATGGCAGCTTGATTTTATGACTTCTGGACCAATAGTAAAGATTGTAATTAAAGGACTTCATGCTATTGATATGATTAGAAAACTTGTTGGTAATACAATGCCATCATTTGCTGAAATGGGAACAATTCGCGGTGACTTTTCTGTTGATTCAGCTGCTGCTGCCAACCGCGGCAAACGTGCGGTCCATAATATTATCCACGCTTCTGAAACTCCTGAAGAAGTAAAAAACGAATTAAATTTCTGGTTCTCTCCTGAAGAAATCCACGACTACAAAAGAGCAGAAGATGACATAATGTTTTAATATATATTTATCCACAGCGTTGACTTGCAATTTGGTTTGAAATTGATATAATTAAAGTGGCCTTGCTGTAGATCTTTCTAGTAAGATTTTGGGTCAAAGTTTTCTTATAGGGAGTCTTATATCTGATTCGACCTTGGTCGAATTATGCAGACACCCACCTGGATTTTTTGCCAAAAATCCATTGGAAAACTACAGCAGAGCCACTAAAAAAGAAGAGTCATTGATCAACTCTTCTTTTTTTGTTTGCTTTATAATAGATTTATGGGAATTCTTGCTATTTTTTTTCCTTCTTTTTTTAATCTTTTTGCTTTATTTAATAGTTGTTCTATTTTTTCTTTCAGCTCTCTCCACTCTTTATCATTTTCAGAAACTTCTTTTATCTTTCTATCCTCTTCCGTCACAAGATTAAACAACTCAAAAAGCTCTAATCTGCTGACAAAATCTTCGACTGTCCCTAACTGTTTTTTGCTCAGTATCTTTTGGGCTATTTCGTTTTTAAACTCTTTCAATTCTTTAATCGTGTCATCAATATAAATTTCTTTCATTTCTTCTTTTTTTTCCATCATTCCCTCCAAAAAAATAATTGCTTCGAAGATCGAAGCTAATTCATTAGCGCCTTGTTACTTTGCAGTCCGTCTACTGCCCAATTAATGAAATCGTTATGACAATCTCTACAGGCAGCAAAGTGTTTTGCTACCACCTTCTTTTCCGTTTCCGGCAAAGTTTTCTTAAGAAATCCTTCGTAATATTTTTTTACCTCATCACAAGTTAATTCTTTAACTTCCATTCCGAAATCTCCTTTTGGTTATTACTAGTCAACTTGTCAAAAAACTATTCCATTACAGAACAGTCTATTGTAACAAATATGGACTTGGCTGTCAAGGCAAAGCGGTTATTTCTTCCTTTTTTCTCTCTTATACCTCTTCAAAAACTTGAAAAACTCATTCGGGCTTTCGAAAATTTGGCTGCTGAAATAAACCAAGAACGGACTCTTTGTTTTACTGGGGAAAATCAACCAAACATCTTTATTGGTTTCATGGGCTTCCCTTAATTCATTAATCACGCCGGGTGAAGAAACAACTACTGGAAAATAAGCAATCACTTTTTTACTCTGCTTAATCAACCAATATAAATCTTGATTAACCGTATGATGATAAGAGGCTAAATCAAAGTTCTTGCCTATAAGAATATCCAACTTCAAAGGATTGAAAACAACAAAATACTTATCAAGTTTTTTTATAAATTTATCAATCTTGTCTCGATCTGACTTTTTCTTAAGATGAGTCATAGGCATACAAACATAAGCTGTTTCTACCCAGGGTTCAAAAACCAACCGATAAAGAGTATTAACTGATTGAAGAACTGAAACTACATAAAATGGTTTTCGGTCAATTTCAGCCCAACTGGCACTCATTTCTACTTCAACATTTTGCCAGAGCAGAATTTCTTGGAGAGTAAGTTTTTGAGGTTTCCATTGGGTCCGAGAAACAAGTTCTTGCCTGATGTCAGTTGCCCTGTTAAAAAGCGTAACAAACATATCAGGATTTAATTTATTCAGATAAAATCTATCATAGGCACTCATAAATCTTTTTTTCCAGAAAAAGATACTGTGAATACTAATAATAACAACGTCGTTAATTTTACGATCTTTTGGTAAATTAGCCAGAATATTTTCAAAAACCGCCCCTCTTATAGCGCTAATCACTGAAGGATTGGCATTAAGAATGTTTTCGCGGGTAAGATGGATTCCAACTTTTTTAGCATGCTCAAAAAGCATTTGGCCAACATGGTAAATTTTAACCTTTTTGCCCAATTTTTTGGCATATTCTTCCAAACTATTCAAATATGCCTTTCTTCCTGACCCTGATACACTTGTAGCAATAACTAACATAGTACGTTTAAAACTAACTTTGATTAATCTCGAAGCTTGAATTTTTTTTCAAGTTTCTCTAGACGTTCAGTAATTCCGCCGTATTCCAATTCATTCATTCCCAACATAGCAGCTCCAAAAAATCCCTGTTCGCGGATAGCCGTTGCCTTTTCCGAGGCTTTATTTCGAATTGAATCCCAGAATGGCTGATCAAAAAGATCGACCATCTCTGTTAAATGTCCTTTTTGAACACATAAACCAGCACCGGAAACAATTGGCGGCCCGTCAAAATAAGAAACAGTAGAATTTAATTTAACTGGCATTAATGGTCCAACATGAGAACCGCGCATAAATCCAGCCACATAAGGAGCAATGCTAAATGGAGAAAGAACTTCGCCAGTAGCTGGAAAATCGCCTTGAACTCGCGCAATCATTACTGGGTCATCCTTACCAACGTACTTGCCTGCAATATTATGGAGTCGGGTAGTGCTAACGCTAACTGCCTGTTCTCCAGATTTTCTGGAAAACACACTTTCCACAGCATATCGCTCTAAATCACGCAATAAAGTTGCTATGTCATATAAATCTTCAGGAGCATTTAACTCAATAACTTTATCTTTTCCCTTGTGTTCAACATCAACAACCACGAATTTAAAACCATCTTTCATAGAAGGAGCTAGAATCAAACCTGAATTATGCATGGGATCTGTAAAAGATAAATAAAGCGGCAAATTATACGCGCCAGGATCAGTCTTATCAGCCATAAAAACACAAAATGCTTCATTTGGACGTTCTTCAAATTCTATCTCTGCTACGCCAGGTCCAGCGCCTTTGACATTACCGGAAAAAGAATCTGCCAATAAATCTTGCCCAGCTCCATAAAGACCCTGCTCTTTAGCTATTTCTGTGCCAGCCATAAAAGCGTCCCAAGCAAGCTTGTGAATTTTGTCATTGTCTGCGCCTCGAGTATGAGAAAGCAAAAGACCAATGTCGTCGCCAGTATGAAAAATTCGACAATCAATAATTAAATCGCTGTTCTCAATAAATTCTTTAACCCGTGCAATTACTTTCTGACTCGGTTTTATATGTCCGCCGATAGAACCAATATCGGCTTTGATAACCGATATAGTTGTCTTCATGTTTTATATTTTAATTTATTAATACTTTTATTATAACGCAAAATAAAAAAAGAGCAAGGGTTTTGCTCTTTTAAATTATTTAAAGAGCAGTTGAATCAACTGCTCTTTTTAATAACAAATCAGCTAATCTGGCTACTTCTCTAAAGATTTCTCAATTCTCTCAACAAGATGTGTTTTTCTTTCGGGATTAATAAGTTCATCTTGAAAAGACTTTATCTCTAATACCGAACCATTCTGTGTTTTTACTATATATTCATTTTTATGCCGAGAATCTAAATCAACCTTATCAACTGAAGGAGGAATTACGGAAAGCTTGCCAGTGCGCCTATCAAAATAATAATATTCTATTTCTTTCTCTTTTTCTGATTTAAGACGACTAAGAGCTTCCAACGACGCAGGATCCCGCATCGCTCCTTGAGGAGAAATTTTTTCTTTTTTCATATTTTTTATGTTAATTATTAATTATTATAATCGGGGTGCCGGGAATCGAACCCGGATCACAGGACCCCCAGCCCCGCATACTAACCATTATACTACACCCCGCTACTTATTCTTCCCAATCGCTTTTATACATTTAGTACACGCCTTTATCCTTTTGCCAGTATGAGGCAATCTCACCCATTGTAAATTGGGGTATTTTCTTTTTTTGCCGGTTGGGTTATACTTACCTCGAAGCTTCTTCCGCACCACCGCAACCATTGATGTTTTCCCGCAAAGGGAACAGACTTTCGCCATATACATAAACCTATCACAAAACAAATTATTTAGCAAGTCGGACTTACTTTATCAACTACTATGGAATTTAGATTATTTCTCTACATTATCATAATATTCTCTGCTATTTTCCATGAATTTTTTCATGCTTGGATGGCGAATATTCTTGGAGACCCAACTGCTAAACACGCTGGCCGCTTGACTTTGAATCCTATAAAACATATAGATCCAATGGGAACAGTAATAATTCCTCTTTTTTTACTTTTTTTCTCTGGCGTATTTATTGGCTGGGCAAAACCAGTTCCCTATAATCCTCACAATCTAAAAGACCAAAAATGGGGTTCAACAAAAATTGCTTTTGCTGGACCAGGCGCTAATTTTCTGATTGCTTTAATTTTCGCCCTTATTCTTCGTCTTGCACCAATTGCTGGTGAATTCTATGTTGCTCTTTCCTGGATTGTTTATATTAATATTTTCCTTGCCTGTTTTAATCTTATCCCAATCCCACCCCTTGATGGTTCGAAATTAATAATGGATTTATTCCCGCAACGGGCGCAACAATTTTTACAAATAGGTTTCCTGGGAATATTTTTAGCTCTTTTTATTGCCATCATGATTCTCCCCCCGATCGCCCAATTTATTTATCAAATTTTCGTCGGAGCACCTTTCCTTCCTTATATATTTTAGAAATAAACTGTTCTTTAAAAAATTCTTTAAAAAGGAGGAGAAATGTTCAATAGCATTAAAGCCATAGCCCTTTTGATAGTATTAGGTATAGTTGTCATAATTTTTCTAAAAACGACTTTTAAAACTCTACAAGGATCAACTCTAAAATCACAAAAATTTTTATCAAAGTTAAATTGGTGGAAATTAATTTTTGAAACTTATCTGATCAGCTTCGTCTTCTATATTAGTATTCGAACATGCGGTATGTTTGGAGTAGATTTATCGGAAATCCTAAAACACATGAAGACACTCGTTCTTTTTGAGATATCGATTTTTATAATACTCCCACTAGTTGTTATTATCTTTTCAGTAACAATACCATCGACTATTTTAAATTTTCTGCCCTATAGTCCAGAAACAAAAAAATATCTCAAGCTAGTCTCCTACTTCTTTGCTAACAAGTTTTATCTTCTCATAGTTCTTGCTAATATATTAATTAAATTTTCCTAAATACCGGCCAACTCCGGTATTTTTCTTTTGGTTTGTTGACAAAAAATAAAAAACTTGCTAATCTTTTTGGTATACGCTAAAATAATATCTATATGTGTCCTACTATCCACCAATTAATTAAAAAGCCGAGAAAAAAAGTGAAGAAGAAACCGAAAGTCCCTGCGCTTCGGAAGGGTTTTAATATTAAGAAAAATCGACCAACAAAATATTCTTCTCCATTTAAAAGAGGAGTATGCATCAAAGTAAGCACCACCACTCCCAAGAAACCAAATTCTGCTCTTAGGAAAATAGCCAGAGTTCGTTTGACTAATGGGATGGAAGTAACTGCCTATATTCCTGGCGAAGGCCATAATCTTCAAGAACACTCTGTAGTATTACTACGAGGCGGCCGAGTCAAAGATCTGCCAGGGGTTCGTTATCATGTTGTTCGAGGTGTGCTGGATACTGAAGGAGTCGAGGGAAGACAACAGCGAAGGTCAAAATATGGGACAAAAAAAACAGGGGCAGTCACTAAAGTAAAATCTGAAGGCGAAGCACCGACAGAAGGTGAAGAAAAACCGGCCGAACCCTCTTCCGCTAAAGCTACGGAGGGCAAGGAAGAAAAAACATGAGAAGAAAACCAGCAACAAAACGCGATATAAAACCAGACCCAAAATACGGCGACGTAAGATTGGCTAAGTTTATTAATAATGTAATGAAAGGCGGTAAAAAATCCATTGCTCAACGGGTAATGTATGATGCCTTAGAAATTATAAAATCAAAAACAAAAACCAAGGAACCATTAGAAATTTTTAATAAAGCCATAGAAAACGTATCTCCTGTTCTGGAAGTTAAATCTCGACGAGTAGGAGGAGCAAATTATCAAGTTCCTTATGAAGTAAGAGGAGATAGAAGAGAGGCGCTGGCTATGCGATGGATTATAGGAACAGCTCAAAATAAAAAAGGCAAGCCAATGGCTGAAAAACTTGCCCAAGAATTAATAGATGCTTCTAAAAACGAAGGAGAGGCAATTAAAAAGAGACAAAACGTCCACCGAATGGCCGAAGCCAATAAAGCCTTCGCCCATTTCGCGTGGTAGGATTTATGAAAGAAGGATTTGAGGAATTATTTTATAAAGTAGAAAAAGGATCAATTTCTGAAAAAAAAAATATTCGAGAGAGGATGAAAAAGGTCGATGACTATATAAGAATAATTGATCCGACAATACAAAAATATTGGTGGGGAGAAGGTATTGAAAAGGCCTATCCTCAAACTTTTGATGAAATCGAAGGGATTTTAAAAGGTGCAAGATATGAAGCACGTGGTAACTATGGAAACTCCGACATGCTTAATAAAATGCGGAAAGCTCTCGAACCAATCGAGAATCCAAAAATAAAAAAAGACAGACAAACGAAATATAAAGCAGCTTGTAGAAAATTCATCTATGAGAAAACCAGCCAAGAAGCTATAACTATTAAAAATGCTTTTGAAGAAAGAAAGGAAAGATTAAAAAGAGATGGAAAATTTGATGAATCAATGGTAGATGTAGATTTTCAATTTAAATTAGCTTTTGAAGAATTCTTTGAACCAGTATTAAGGCATGAAGAGATAAAACAAAAAATTGAAGAATTAATACCTCAAAGAAAAGAATTAATACAAAACCATGAATCTATAAGAAAAAACCCACTTCTTACCAAAGCAGAAAAAAAACAAAGATGGGCTGAAATTCAGGAAAAACTTGGAAAAATAAAACTAGAATTAAAATCTCTAGAGAACGTATTTAAGGCAAAAGAGATTCTCGTTGATAATTTCATCCCCGATTATCAAAAAGGAGAAGAACTAAAACCAGTTTTAGAAAAAATGTATAACAGATTTTCTAAAAAATTTAAAAAAGAGTATGAGACAATATCCAATTGAAAAAAATAGAGATATTGGTTTTATCGCTCACATTGATGCAGGAAAAACCACCGTTACTGAACGGGTGCTTTTTTATACAGGGATTTCGCATAAGATTGGCGAGGTTCATGAAGGAGAGGCAATCATGGATTGGATGGACCAAGAAAAAGAACGAGGCATTACTATTACCTCCGCTGCTACTACCTGTTTCTGGAGCCCGGGGGAATATCTAAGTAAAGATAAATCAAATGAACACAGAATTAATATTATTGACACACCTGGTCACATTGATTTCACCGCAGAAGTCCAAAGATCCTTAAGGGTCTTAGACGGAGCGGCGGTTATTTTTGATGGAGTAGCTGGCGTTGAACCCCAATCAGAAACAGTCTGGCGCCAGGCTGATAAATTTAAAGTTCCCAGGATATGCTTTATAAATAAACTTGACAGAACTGGAGCTGATTTTGAAAAAAGTTTTCAATCCATCTTGGAACGCTTAACTCCCAATGCTATTAAATTACAAATCCCAATTGGTTTAGAGGATAAACACGAAGGAGTAGTCGATCTCTTAACTCAAAAAGCCTATTATTTCGAAGGGGAGCGTGGAGAAAAAGTAGTGGAAAAAGAAATACCGGATAACCTGAAAGAAGAAGCCCAAAAATTAAAAAGCGAACTTATTGAAAAAATCGTTGAGCAGGATGATAAACTAATGGAAAAATATTTGGATAGCCAAGAAATAACAGTAGACGAACTACAACCAGTATTGCGAAAAGCAACAATTAATAATAAGTTGGTGCCAATATTTTGCGGTTCCGCATTAAAAAATAAAGGGGTTCAACTTTTAATTGATGCTATAATATATTATTTACCATCCCCTGCAGATTTACCTCCGGTAGAAGGCCTTAAACCAAAAACTGAAGAAAAAATTACCCGAGAAGCCAAGGATGAGACACCATTTGCTGCCTTGGCTTTTAAAGTTGCCACTGATCCTTATGTTGGTAACTTAACTTATTTCCGAGTTTATTCAGGAAAATTAGCTGCTGGTTCTTATGTTTTAAACGCCACAAATAAGAAAAAAGAAAGAATGGGACGGATATTAAGAATGCATGCTGATAAACGAGAAGAGGTAAAAGAAATATATGCTGGGGAAATCGGAGCAGCAGTGGGACTAAAAAGCACAACTACTGGAGATACCCTGTGCGATCCGGATAATCCTATTATTTTAGAAAAAATTACTTTTCCTGAACCAGTTATTTCTATTTCTATTGAACCAAAAACTAAAGCTGATCAAGAAAAAATGAGCTTAGCTTTAAAAAGATTAGCAGATGAAGATCCTACTTTTAAAATAAAATCTGACGCAGAAACTGGCCAAACAATAATTTCTGGGATGGGAGAATTGCATTTGGAGATTTTGGTAGATAGAATGCTTAGAGAATTCAAAGTAGAAGCTAATATTGGCCGTCCTCAAGTAGCTTACAAAGAAACAATCAAAAAAATGGCTGAAGCTGAATCAAAATATATTCGTCAAACTGGTGGTCATGGTCAATATGGACACGTTTGGTTAAGGGTCGAACCACTCGAACAAGGCAAGGAATTTGAGTTTGTTAATGCTATAAAAGGAGGAGTTATTCCCCAGGAATTTATCCCAGCTGTCAAAAAAGGAGTAAAAGAAGCTATGGACAAAGGAGTTTTAGCTGGTTATCCTTTAGTTGATATCAAGGCGACTTTATATGATGGCTCTTTTCATGAAGTAGATTCTTCTGAAGCAGCTTTTAAAATTGCTGGTTCAATGGCTCTCCAAGAAGCTAGCAAAAGAGCTAAATTAGTGTTATTAGAACCCATTATGAAAATCGAGGTAGTTATCCCCCAAGAATTCCTTGGTGATGTAACCGGTGATTTGAATAGCAAAAGAGCGAAGATTGAAAAAATGGAAGATCGTGTTAATATGAAAATAATTGACGCCAAAGTGCCCCTGGCTGAAATGTTTGGTTACGCCACCCAACTTCGTTCCATGACCCAAGGCCGAGGAACATTTACTTTAGAATTTGATCATTATGCCGAAGTCCCGGGAAACATAGCCCAAGAGGTTATTGAAGGTAAAAAGAAATAATAAAAGGTCGGATAAAATAAAATAATTTTATTCAAAACTATGCCGGAACAAATTGAACAAGAAAAAGAAAAATTGGAAAGTGAGAATCAAAAGGAACTTTCTTATTCTGAGTTACTGGACTTAAATAAAGCACTTACAGAAAAGCTCAAACCTTTTCTTGAAGCAAAGGCTCCAGATAGAAACTTTGAAATAGAAATTCAAGAAAAAGATAAACAAGCTTCGATTGTGTTGAAAAAAGAAGACGGGGAATCACGCAATCTGTCCGAATTCTTGCCAAAAGGATTTAAATTTGAAACCGCTGATACATTCAACATTAATTTTTTTAGGAAAAAAGTACATTTTGATCCCCAGACAATTGATCAAAGAGATTTTCTATTGTCGCTAGGCCATGAAATCGGTCATAGTAGACGAGATAAAAGAAACCTTTTAAAAAGAAGCTGGACAATTCTAAGTGCAGGAATTCAAACGTTAAGCAAAGTATTGCAAGAGGTTGCAGAAACTGCAAAAAAAACACGAGGCCTTAGCAAAAAAGAACAGAATAAACTTTTAGATGAGTTTACATCTAAAACAAAATCTTCTCCCGAATCTTTCTTCCCGACGCAATTTACTGAGAAATACGATATAAACACTGCAAAGTCAGAAAGAACAGCATGGGCAGAAGGGCTAAAGATTCTACGAGAACTCAGCAAAGAAGGATATGATGTTCTTAGTGGATTCAACTCCTCAGAAGAAATAAAAGTATATACTGCGTATTGTCTTTTTACGCATGAACTGCATAATATCAAAGGCAAACTACTTGCTTCAGGGCCAGAGAAAGAAATTGAACACGAATTAAAAACCTCTAAGCCAGATGATATTAAATCGTTATTAAAAGCTCTACAGTCAATCTCTGAATCCGAAGGAGCAGAAAAATAATTCAGAAAGGTCGATAAAATGTATTTAAAACACTAAAACACTTGACTAATTATAATTAATAAGTTAAACTAGTTATTGAAACTAAATAATAAGTATAATTCGAATGATACGAATTTATATTCGAATGCTACGAATGAACTTGAAGCATTCGCATATCATTTGTAGATTTGCATTTTATAACTATGGCGGAGAAATTTGAAAGAACAAAGCCACACGTCAATGTAGGAACCATTGGCCATGTTGACCATGGTAAAACTACCTTAACTGCGGCTATACTTAAAAGGCAAAAAGATAAAGGACTTAGAGCCTCGGACAAGGGCGTAGATGAAATTGACAATGCCCCAGAAGAAAAAGAACGAGGCATCACTATTGCCCTTGCTCATGTTGAGTATGAGACAGATAAAAGACACTATGCTCACATTGATGCGCCTGGTCATGCTGATTATATTAAAAACATGATTACTGGTGCTGCTCAAATGGATGGTGCGATACTGGTAGTATCAGCTGCTGATGGACCAATGCCTCAAACCCGTGAGCACATTCTTCTTGCTCGTCAGGTTGGCGTACCAAATATCATTGTCTATCTTAATAAAACTGACCAAGTAGATGACCCTGAACTTATAGATTTAGTTGAAACAGAGATAAGAGAACTTTTAACTAAATATGAGTTTGATGGTGATAAAACTCCAATAATCAAAGGTTCAGCCTTAAAGGCATTAGAAGGATCAGAGGAAGATTTGAAATCAATTGATGAATTACTTAAAGCTCTTGATAAAAATATTGCAGAACCAGAACGAGACACTGATAAACCATTTCTTATGCCAATTGAGGATATTTTCTCAATAGAAGGACGAGGAACTGTGGTCACTGGAAGAATTGAAAGAGGAATTTTAAAACTCAATGACGAGATAGAAATTATTGGTCTGCGCGATACTCAAAAAACTGTAGTTACTGGAATTGAAATGTTCAATAAATCATTAGACGAGGGACAGGCTGGAGATAATGCTGGAATCCTGCTCCGAGGAACCAAAAAAGAAGACGTTGAACGAGGACAAGTAATAGCTAAACCTAAAAGCGTAACTCCTCATACTGAATTCGACGGAGAGGTTTATATTCTAACCAAAGAAGAAGGTGGTCGTCACACTCCATTCTTTACTGGTTATAAACCTCAATTCTATATTCGAACTACTGATGTAACTGGTGAATCATCTCTTCCAGAAGGAACTGAAATGGTAATGCCAGGCGATACTGTTAATCTAAAGATTAAATTGATGGCACCAGTAGCTCTCGAAGAAAAACAAAGATTCGCTATCCGAGAAGGAGGAAAGACTGTAGGAGCAGGTGTGGTAACAAAAATTATAAAATAAGTTTTGTTCTGTAAATGACAACAAAAAAAAAGGAGGAAAAAGAAGCCGAAGAACCTAAGCAACGGCTTAGAATTAAAATACGGGCCTACGACCATAAAATTATTGACCAATCAGCTAAACAAATTGTGGAAACTGCCGAACGCCAAGGAGTAGAAGTTACAGGCCCAATACCTTTACCTACCCGAATTCACAAACACACTGTGAATAGGAGTAGTTTTGTTCATAAAGATTCTAGAGAACAATTTGAAATGAGAGTTCATAAACGTTTAATAGATATTTATAATCCGACTTCAAGGATTATTGATGCAATGATGAACTTAAACCTCCCTGCGGGAGTAGATGTGGAAATTAAGATGTGAGGACATAAGTCTGTTATTTATTAAAAGCCAGGCTTAATCCTGGCTTTTATAAAACATAAAAATGAAGTTTATACTAGGTAGAAAACAAGGTATGAGTCAAATTTTTAACCAAGAGGGAAATACTATTCCTGTCACAGTCATTGAAGCAGGGCCGTGTTTTGTTACTCAAATCAAAACCCACGCTATTCAGATTGGGTATGAGAAATTAAAAGATAAAAAAGTTAAGAAACCACAAAAAAATAAACCGTATAGATGGTTACGAGAATTCAGGATCATGAAACCTGAAACATGTAACATGAAACAGGGAGATAAGATTGATGTGAGTATATTCGAAGAAAAAGATGTTGTAAAAATTGCGGGAATTTCCAAGGGCAAAGGATTTCAAGGAGTGGTTAAGAGGCATGGATTTAGCGGTGGACCGGCTTCGCATGGCCACCGTCATGTTTTACGTACACCCGGTTCGATTGGCTCAGCTTTTCCACAAAGAGTTTTTAAAGGTAAAAAAATGCCCGGCCATGCAGGTGCCGAGCGCGTTACTACAACTGGGTTAAAAATTGTGAAAGTAGATCCTGAAAATAACCTCTTAGCAGTCAAAGGCGCAATCCCCGGCCCAAATGG
>SDBT01003617.1_pt1 | contig 26611 bp, 33 predicted proteins | sample 2277101 | NCBI WGS metagenome assembly SDBT01 (sample SAMN10404973, study PRJNA504765) | marine sediment metagenome | isolation source: marine sediment core GS10_PC15, 103 cmbsf | place: Arctic Ocean: Southern Knipovich Ridge | collected 2010 | reverse complement strand
GGATGATAAAGAAAATGATAAGAAAGAAGATTCGAAAGAAGATTCAAAAGATAATAAGAAAAAGGATTCTAAAGAAAAAGAATATGATAATGATTATTATGAAGAAGGAATATATCCTATACGTCGGGGACATGGTAGACCAGCTTATCCAGCATATAAACCATATGCACCGGTAAAGACTATAGATGTGATTGAAAAGGTTCCCAAAGTGGATTGCGATCATATAAAATCTGATAGGAAGCCGTTTGAATATTTATATTTGCAGCAACAGGCGAAAGAAGATTTGACAGCATATTTAAATAATTTTAAAGATAATAAAGATTTATATCAAAAATTTGGATTTCCATATAAAGGAGGTATTCTTTTAAGTGGCGAGCCAGGTTGTGGTAAATCTTCCACCATCATGGCGATAGGAACATATTTGAATAAAGATGTTTATTATTTAGATTTAGGTCAAGTAAAAACAAATCTAGAATTGAAATTATGTATAGATCATATTAAAATTAACTCTCAAAGAGGTGGTATCATCATCTTTGAAGATATAGATTGTATGACTGATATTGTTCTACGAAGAAGGGATAAATCATCTGTAGAATTAAATTTAAGTAAAACAGAAATAAATGATAAATTATCTTTATCTTATTTGTTAAATGTAATTGATGGTACTATGGCACCAGAAGATGTTATATTTGTTATGACAACAAATCATGTGGAACGTTTAGATCCAGCATTAATTAGACCAGGTCGGATGGACATGAGTATAGTATTAGAGAAATGTGATAGATATCAATTATCGTGTATTTATCAAGATTTGTATGATAAGAAGGTCAAACCAAGTCGTTTGAAAAGATTCAAAGAATTTGAATATATTACGGCAGAAGTGATCTTGCATTTGTTCCATAATATTTATAGTAAAAATGTAAAGGAAGAAGCATTATTAGGACGATTCTTGATGCCAAAATGAGGGGAACCTAGTTTCCCCTCTTGCTCCCCTTTCTAAAAGGATTATAAAAACTAGGGATAATGATAATATTTCGTGACAAGTCACTCAACGATTCGCTATGCTCATCGGCGGCCGTTTTTATCATATTATTATAACAAAATATGACTGAAACAGGTAATAAAAATATTAGAATAAATTATAAATAAAATATATAAAAATAATATACAGGTATATAATAAAAAAATAGTAATACGCTAAGGAGTGAATAGAGGTCTAAAATATTTAGAAATTTGAGGTCGATTTTACCAAAATATTATGGCAAATTTATTGAAAAAATAGTATATAAAGAAGGAATTATGAATTGCGATATTATGTCTATGTTACTAAAATGCATAAATAAAAAAATTGAACAATATTTATTTATAATTATGCATCAATAAGAAAAAATGCTTTCCAACAAATTTGCAAATGCATCTACAAGTCAATTATTCGATGTATCCATCGCAATTGCAACAATATCTGGATTCCTTTATGGTTTCCACAAAGGCGCTAAGGAAGTCACAAAAGAAGATGAAGATAGTCAAGGTAAGATAGTGCTTGCAGGTATAGTAAACGGTTTCTGTTATGCTATAATAGGAATGTTATATCCAATTATTGTACCATGTTATACTATAGGAAAATTGTATCAGATTGCATATCAATGAAAAAAATTGAATTATAAATCAGTTAGTCCTATTATATCCTTAAAATAATGCCAGTTTATTGTACACAAAGACTCATATCACTTAAAACTAGACAAAGATTATTTATGATATTTGATAGTGATAAACCATTTGAAGCTATATTAAAATATAAAAGAATGACTCCACAAACTAGTGGAGGTTCTGGTTTAGGATTTACGTTAGGACATATACAGTTTGTAAATACAGAAGAAACAAATTATGTCAAAACATATACAACACGTATCTCTAATGAGAAGGAAATAGAAGTGTTAAGAAAAGATTTAAAAAATGGATTTTGTTTTCATTGTGGTAATATTAAAAATTGTAAATATTTTAATCCAAAACTCACTTAAAAAAATGATGGTCAATTCTAGTTTTTTTATATAGACATATATGCCATGAACTTGAGTGAAAAAGACAAGAAAGCTGCTTCCACACTATTACAGAAGCCTTTGCGTAAGTGTAGTATGTTTACTGTGTTAGATGGACGTTTTGATGAATTTCCAGTTGATTGTGATAAGGCTATGCAGAAAATTGACCACATGATAAACGCTAAATATCCGGCATATAATGTGATAGTCAACAAAGAGAAAGGGTATATTCAGGGTCAAAATATGCATGACTATCGAATGAATCAATATGATAAATATGGTTATACAGTTCATTACCCAAAATAGTTATTAAATTATAAAAAAATTGAATTATAAAGTGAGGGTTAACGGGTACGTCTCCCGTGATGAATCATAATATAGTTAATAGAATTGTTGAACAACTACATCCTAATATTTGGGAATTGAGTTTCCACTCTAAGACAGATCATGGCTATGGGGAAGGTAGTACCCGGGCGATGTTATGTGGTAATACAGAGGCATTAAAAAATAGAGGTCTAGAATTATTATATGAATTTATACAGAAGCTTGATGGACAAGGAATGTCTTATCATAAACCATTGAATTCTAACGATTGCTATCCATATCTACAATTTTATCATAAATATGAATTTCGTCCTATAACGATATCTAAGAATGATATAAAACGTATGTCTAAAATTTTAGGGGTAAAATTTAAAGAATTTATAGATGAATTAGGTCCTAAAGATTATGATCACTTCTTTCCGACAGATAAATTAAAAATTCATCTTGATTTCTATGAAGTTGCAATTTATATAAGAAAAATAATTATTTACTATGATTAAAAAATTGAATTATAATACTATTATATATTATCTAAAAAGTATATGTCATACGAAGTCATTGGTTTACGAATAGAAAAAGTATTATTAGATAAATGTGATGGTCACAATTGTGACTTTAATAAATATCAACTAATTGACGATCAATACGTCTTCCTCTTAAAAGGAGAACCACCATATAACAGAAAATATGAATTAACGCTCTACATTCGTGAAGGTGAATGTGGTTCAGGATGGTCTACTGCATCTTGGTGCGAATCTAAATTAAAATGTGTTCATAAATTTAGTGGCATAACGCATCTACCTATTGAAAGTGGTAAGACTATTGATTTAGGTAACTTTAGTTATTTATATCCTCATCAAAAAATAGAATTAGAAAGAGATTTTTCCAATGAATTCTTCGAGTTAATCTATTGTGGTGATGAATATTATCCAAGTGGTTTTCTAGATGTTAAAATGGATAATTTCCGTGTTATTAATCAAGCTAGAATCAAAGATAAAAGACCAGTTTGGATATTTTATGGTGTTTCTAATCTAGGGAAAAGTTATATATCTTCTAAGATTTATGATCTTGAAGTATATGAAACTGATATTGATCAAGAATTACCAGATAAAATAGAAGCATCTATTATCATTATAGGTAATAAATATGGTCATGATATTGATTGTGTAAAAAGTCATATCTTTGATCTGAATAATAGTGAGATAATTTTAGTAAATTTTGGAACACTATCTGAGATGGATTTATTACGAGACGAAATAGCCAAATTAAAGCAAGAAAATATGCATCTAAGGTATATGCCAGGTGGTGCTAATTATCAGGAGGTAGTTGAAGATTTTGAAACACTTCGTAGAGGGGATTAAGATAAATTTTATAAAAAAATTGAATAGAAAATAGCATCAATTGTATTTGATAATTTATAATGACAACCGAGATAAACAAAGATAATATTGGAGAGATACATTACAATTTAGGCGAATATTATTTGCTTAAATCATATAAGTCATATAATGATAAATATGATTGTAGAGAAGTTGCGCTTATGAATTTTCAGATGGCGAAACATCATGGCGATACACGTTGCAATAAAGCTATTTGCGATTTGATGATGGATCTAGGATATTATTCGAGGAAGGATAAACTAGATATTGTTTTTGATAATATACAACAATATTTGATATATTGTAAAGTCGAATATAAAGAGTATGATGTGAAATATATTTTATATTGTGAATTTCTTGAGATGTTACAATGTATTTATTTAGATCCATCAAAAATGGAAAAAATAACAGAAGAAGACTATGGCGAAATAGAGGCAGGTCTTAATGAGAAAGACGAGAGGATCAAAGATTACGAATTGGCTAAACTATTCATAGCCATGTGCCAAAAAAATATTGAAGACTTTACGACATGTGTCGTAAAAATACAAGATAAATTGGATACTCATATGGTAGCTATCCTCTTGACAGTTAAAAATAGTCTAAGTAAGTAAGATGGATATAAGGTAATTTATAAAAAAATTGATGGCTTATTTACATTATTTGATTATAATGTAGAATGGAACTTCCAAAAAAGAAAAGTATCCATCAAATCTTTGATGAGGCTTGTGCAAATAATAGCTATAAACTAGTTGATTTTTATCTAAAGATTGAAGTCAAAGAAGGTATAACTAAAGAAACAATAGGTCCCTCTAGCAAACATAATATTTCATTTGACCCGTCATACGATAATAATCGTGCTCTAAGAATTGCATGTCTAAAAGCTAGTAGTAAGGTTGTTACATTATTATTAGCACATCCTTTGGTAGATCCTAGTGATCAACAAAATCTCGCTTTTATTACAGTATGTTTGGAAGCCAGTAAGAATACTAGTGGTATTGGTATAGGTCCGCATTTAGATGTACTAGAACAATTAATGAAACATCCAAAAGTTGATCCTAGTGATCAACATAATGCTGCACTACATACAGCTTTATCTAATAATAATGATAGAGTAGCCGAGATACTTCTCAAGGATGCTCGAGTCAAAAAGAAGTTTGAAAAAGAGATACTTAAGGCTCAAGTATAACATTAATATTCATATTATAAATAATAATTATTCCATTATTTCTAGTTTTTCTATGATATATCCACCATGTGTACCCATTGATAGCTCATTTTCACAATATTTTCTATTACCTACATATATATGATATTGGTCCATATTGATGTGTGCCTTATTGAATTTAAGACCCTTATTTGTTCTAGTCTGACTCATAGATTTAGCACATGCGTATGCACTTTCTGCTTTATTGTGTTCACACGATATTTTAAATACTAAATTATCGTCTGGATCTCCATATGCTACAAATATGGTATATACCGTGCTGATTATATTTGTTTCACAACATTGTTCTTCATATGCCGTATAGTCATCGATTTTTTGTGGTTTACTGTTGAATAATCCCATTTTATACTCTCTTATTTAGATAGTTTCTTTATATACGTTTTATTTTTCAATTTTTTAGTAGTAAAAAAAATTGAAGGCTATTTTTCAATTCTTTGATCAAACCTTCTTTTAAAAAAAGTGTTATGGCTAACCAAGAATCTAGACCAGTATTTCCAACAAATCAACAATGGGAATCGCACAAAGAAGAACAAAAACAAAAATTAGATAAAAAACTCAGTGAATTGAATAGCATTGGGATTAAAGAGGATCAAGAACTCGTCGCAAATTTTAATAATATGATGGGCGAATGTTATGACAAAAGTAAATTTAGACGATTTTTTTCTGATAATAATGGTTGTACAGAGGCACGAGGAAAATTCATGGAAGCTATTCTTGACAGTGCAAAATTTCGAGAAGCTAATCAATTAGTTCAGAAAGAAAAAGACAAATATACGTAACTTCTGACGTATGAGCTTTTTATTAAAACCCCAAAAAGTATATAAAGAAATTATAAATATATCTATTTATAATGACAGATTTAAAATTAAAATTCAGTAAAAGTTTATTTAACTGGTCATATAAAGAATTCAAAGATTTAGGTGCGATGGAGTCAAAAAGACAGGTATTATCATCTGGTGATATTTTAGAAACTCATCAGACACATTCCTTGTGTAACGCTAAATTACATATAGGTAAGCATTATGAAACGCAACAATTATTTAAATTTTGTCCCAAATGTGAGATAGAAATATCGTAAAAGATTATTTATAATTTTATATTTATGGATATAGAAAATATCCATCAATATGTGCAAATACTATCATTGGAAAATTATATTCGTGCTTATACATAACATCTTTATGCATCTTTAAATCTGTATATGCCACTATAGCTACTACTGTAGCTCCTAATTTTTGGACCAATTGCACACCACCTTTCATGGTTCCTCCTGTTGCAATAATATCATCTACTACTATAACTCTGGCATTTTCATCAAACGAATCACTTTGAATTTCCATCATATCTTTCTCACGATATTCCATTGAGTAATCTATAGTAGTTACTGGTGGTGGCAATTTTCCTGGCTTACGTGCCATTGCAAATCCAATACCTAATTCCATACTGATCCATGCTCCTAACGAAAATCCACTAGACTCAATACCTAAAATATGTGTTGCATCTAGATTAGCAGCTAGAATCTTTCGTGATATATTATTTAATACCATATTTCTATATTTAGGTGTAGCTAATAGAGGAATTACATTCATAAATGGAGTATTATTATGTGGTTTAATGGTTCTTCTGAAACCATAACCCAAATCTCGGAAATATTCATCGTGTTTAATGAGTTTTCTGATGTCTTCTACAGCAAGAGGAATATCATCTTCTACTTCATTTTTAACAGTTAAATCGAAATCATAGTCATCTAATTGTGTTTCAAGATAGGTATCATCGTATTCAGGATTATATTTCCATCCACGTTTTGCACGAGCTTCTTTGCTAGCTTCAATTCGAACGACTTTGACATCTGCGAATTTACCTTTGATACATTTTATTTCCTCATATGTTCTAATATCAGTGACTATACATGCATCAACATATCGTGTTAAGTTAATCCAATGAAAGAGGGGATATTGGTGAGTAAATTCCATTAATTGGGTTCTATATTTTTCTTTGATAGATCTATCAAATAGGTTAATATCTGGATATACTTTCATAAATTCATTCTTCATAGTGTCTGCAATCGATACTCTTTTTAATTCATGTAGATGGGAGGCGATGGTGTCTTTACCAGTGAAACATTTTCCTGATAGCAATATAATTGTCATCTTCTTTAAGTACTCCTTTTATTAAAATAATTTATATTATTCAATTTTTTACAGGATGTCTTATAAAAAAAATTGAACAATATTTTTCTATAGTTCAAATTATCAGCATCAATAATGTCACCTCAACCTGAGAAAACTCTTAGAGAACTATTCATTGAAGCATACCAAACAAATAAGCCAGAAGTTGTTAAATTTTTACTAAATAATAATAATATTGATCCTTCAATTGATGATAATTATCCCATTCGACATGCCAGTTACAACGGCTATGTAGAAGTAGTCAAAATACTTATTGAGAATGATAAGGTAGATCCATCAACTAATGATAATTATGCCATCAGATGGGCTAGTCGAAATGGTCATGTAGAAGTAGTCAAAATTCTGATTGAGAATGATAAGGTAGATCCATCAGCTCAGGATAATTATGCCATTATATGGGCCAGTCGAAATGGTCATGTAGAAGTTGTCAAACTCTTACTCAAAGATGATCGTGTAGATCCTTCCACTGGTGATAATGATGCCATCATCCGAGCCAGTGAAAATGGTCATACCGAAGTTGTTAAACTCTTACTACAAGATAGTAGGGTAAATCCAGCAGCTAATCATAATGAAGCCATCAGACAAGCCAGTAATATGAGTTATATAGCAGTTGTTAAACTCCTCATACAAGATAAGAGGGTAGACCCTTCATTTCTAAATAATGATACCATTAGATGGGCCAGTAGCAATGGTCATACAGAAGTGGTCAAACTCTTGTTACAAGATAAGCGAGTAGATCCTGCAGCTAATCATAATGAAGCCTTCAGAAAAGCCAGTAAAAATAGTCATACAGAGATATGCAAACTTTTACAAGCAGCATTAGACAAAAAGGATGAGTTAAAGGAGGAAGAATCTTCAGCTTCAGATCCTGATGAAGAATTACGAAAATTACTTGCAAACAAGAGGATAAAGAATTGTGAAATATTTTTATCAGATGTAAAGCAAAAAATTGAAGATTGTCTAGAAGATAGGTTAGAAATAAGTTCTTTGACTAAATCACATATTGAATATGTAATTGAAAAAATTAAACCATTGTGTAGGCATATCAGTGACATATCTCGCAATCAAACTTATTTTGGAGTATACTTGGTTACAATTGAGTTATACTAGAATATCCATTATTTATAAAAAATTGACAGCTTATTTTGATATTATTTTTATATCATAATAACCAATGGGATTTCAACCAGAACCAGAAAAAACTCCTAATCAACAACTTATCTCCGCATGCGAAGATGGTAACACAACCTTAGTCGGAGAATTATTAAATGTGAACAACATTTCGCAAGATACGTGTAATTTGTCTCTAAGAATAGCTTGCAAGGACGACCATCTAGAAGTAGTCAAGCTTCTACTTTCCGATGATCGTGTAGATCCAACTGTTAATAAGAATATGCCTATTTTCTTGGCATGCCTTAAAGGCCATTTAGAAGTTGTTGTCTTGCTGATGCTAGACGACCGTGTAGATCCGAGTGACAATAAGTGTTCAGCCCTTGATACTGCCATGACAAATAAGCATCTGAAAATTATCGAGTGTATTTTGCAAGACAAAAATGTTGTAAAGTATGTACGTCAAAATTGGACAGAATATGAAGAACGATGTAGAGAACTTAAGAACCATGATATTACTCTTCTTATATTCTCTGTACATTCTAAACCTAAAGATGAAGAAGATCAATATCTCGAAGATTTGTGTGAACTTCTGCATAAGAAGAAAAAGGAAAATTGTAAAACATATCTCAAATCTGTTATGAAACAAATTGAGATATGTTCTGAAGATACTCTGAGAATTGAATCTTTATCTGGATCACATGTTGAATATGTTGTTGAATTGTTAAAGAAACTCAATCCAGAGTCAAAGTCTGAGATATGTCTTCCCTATGGATATCAATATCCAAAATTCACCTGTAAGATCAAATTATACTAGAATAATATTATAAAAAAATTGATAGCATATTTTGATAATATTATATCAAAATATCCAATGGGAATCCAACCAGAAAAAACTCATCAAGAACTCTTTAACGACGCATGTGAAAACAATTCCATAGAAACAGTCAAATTTTATTTATCAAACAATAACGTAAATCCTGCGTATGGTGATAATATATCTTTTAAAATGGCCTGCTCTAAGGGTCACATTAAAGTAGTAATGTTATTGCTCACTGACGGACGTGTAGACCCAAGTGTCAATAATAATACACCTATCATTTTAGCTAGTCAGGAAGGTCATTTAGAAATAGTTGAACTACTATTACATGATCCAGTTCTAGTACAAAATGGAACAATAGACTCAACAGCTCAAAATAATTGTGCTCTTCGTAGTGCTATCTATAATGATAAGCCTGAAGTAGTTAAATGCCTTCTTCAGGATAAACATGTCGTCAAACATCTTCGTGAAACCGTTATATTATCAGATTGTGAAGCTATAGACAAATTGATTCGAAATCATAAAAATAAACGTGATCCTAGAATTATTAGTTTAATTTTTTCATCATATCAATTACCTATAGAAGAGGAAGATGGAGAAGAATCAGATGAAACGCGTCAATTGCGAGAATTGATTAGAAGAAAGAAGCAAGAAAATTGTGAAAGATATATGGCAGAGGTCAAAAAGAAAATTGAAGATATATATGAGGACACTATAGATCTGGAGTCTCTGTCAGAGTCTCATCTGGACCATGCTATTGATAAATTAGCACCAGTATGTAAATGCATGAGTGATAAAAGTGCAGATTCTCACAAGTATTCTGTTAGTGTAAAATTATATTAAAAATATTTATAAAATAAAATAATTATATAATTATATAATATAGATGGGAAATTGTATTAGTCGTAAAAAAGGCAAAATAGATCCACCTAAAATAACCAAAACTATTGATAAAAAACGTGTACGTGAGATTATTCAAAAATCTTTAGAAGTATCATCACATAAAATAAAATTGGCAGATCGAGAATATGGTTTATATTCTAAAGATGATTTAATTAGATTTTTGAAATATGATGATACTGATGAATATGAATATATAAAACAAGGCTTTGATTGTGATGATTTTGCAGATGTACTTAAAGGAAGAGAAAGAGAATGGTATAGATGGCATGAGAAGGAAGCTGGTTCTACTTTTGGAATAGTGTGGGGAGATTTAAGAAAGGATCCTGAAGTAAAAAGAGGTCATGCTATAAATTATGTGATATTAGATACGGAAGAATTGATATTGATAGAGCCCCAGACTGATAAAATAGTTAAATTAGCAGAAAACTCCAATGTATGGCTTATCATAGGTTAAAAAAATTGAATAATATATTTATAAATACATTATCTAATATTAAGAATGAGTTTGAATCACAATCTAGGGAATAAGATTATTAATTTATTACACCCTGAACATTCAGGTATCTGGAAGGTAAAAATATATGGTCATTCAGAAATAATAGAAAATAAAATAAAAAAAGTATGTGTTGGTCAAGATGCAGCTAAAAGGTTTGCTATAGAATCTATAAAACCTATTTTAACATTTGATAGTCTAAAGGAATTTATCCATGATAGTTGTGTTGTGCCAAGAATTAGATCGAATGATAATCGTAAATTAATGTCATTAAACGAAAATTATCTGAAATATATGAATGATGAGGTGGTGAGTTTTGAAGAAATAGATAGACTGATTTATGAATATCTAGAAGAAATAATTTCAAAAGAGTTTAGAACAATTAATAGTGCTAGCTGGGGCATCAATGCCATACCATATATTGATTTTCCGACACATAAATGGATTATGATAAATTTTGAAAAAATAGATGTATATTATTAGCAGATTTATATGATAATAATTTATAAAACTATTGGTAGTTCTCATTGGCCTAAGGTCAAAAAGAGAACGCCCCTCCCACCACCCCGCGAAATATTTATACAATGGTTATGACCATATTATGGTAACAAACTAATCAGAAAGGATATCCGTGGATATCCGTGGATGTCCGCGGAAGGCCAAATTGTTAAGCTAATTATTTACATAATTATTATCCGTAGACATAAATCATTTGTATTATGATGGCTTCAACATCTGGCTTCTTATATATCCACTATATAATAAAAAAATTGATTTTAAATATTGTATTGAATAATATATAAAATAATGTTGAACTATTTAGGATACATTGCGGGTACTGTGATAATACCATATATTATAGGAAAAATATTTCGATTAAAAGGTCGTGAAAACCCATTATTCAATAATACTGATGAAAGTACTAAAATTACCTTGCACTGCGCAGTGCAGACATCAATCATTGATAATATAAAGGCTTCTATTATAGAAGAACTATATTTCAGACTAATTCCTTATATAATTTGTTCTTATCTGTTTGCAGATAGGAATCTCAGAATAATTGTCTTTATGCTGATAAGTGGTCCTTACTTTGGATCTCTTCATATATCTCAAGTTCAAGACTTAAAATTGAGATATAAATTATATCATTTTACATATGTAATGATAGGTGGCGTAATATTGGGAAAAGCATTTTATGAAACAATGGAAAGAACAAATATATCCTATGCATATTTAATTGGAGTAGGATTACATCTACTACATAATTTGATGTGTGATGGACTCTATTATATAGAAAAAAATTGAACAATATTTTCAAATAATAGATCATATCAAATTATCGAAATGACATCACAACAAGAAACTTCAATAGATAAATTGATTGAATTCTTAAATAAATTTGATTTTATTAAATCAACTGATATGAATCGAATTCTAGATCAGGCATGTATTAGAAATTGTCTACCAGTAGTCAAAATGTGTTTATCAAGCAAGGATGTTAATCCTGGACATGACGGCAATCTACCAATATCTATTGCATGTAGTTTTCCACATGATAACGAAAGTATTGAAATCGTCAAGATTTTGTTAGCAGATGATAGAGTAGATCCGAGTGATGGTAATAATCGTGCTCTTATGATTGCTCTACAAAAAGGTCATTATGAAATTACAAAACTTCTTGTCGTGGATAGACGTGTTGCCGAATTAGTATCACAGAATTTAAACACTTATCTTCAAAAGTGTACAATGGCTGGAGGATTTTTAGTGGATTCATTCCAGATTTGGTTAAACATGTTTCATCCAGATCTGTTTCAGACTATAAAAAAACCATCTGAAGAAGATTCTGAAGAAGATTCTGAAGAAGATTCTGAAGAAGATTCCGAAGAAGATCTTCTAGATAGAGAGCCAACTGTTGAAGATCTTAATCTCGAAGATTTGCGTATACTTTTAGAAAGCAAGGAGATAGAAAATCGTCAAGAATATTTTGATAAAGTTATGAAACAAATTAAGAATTGTCCAGAAGGTAATCTTAAAATCGATTCTTGGACTAAATCACATGTCGAATATGTGGTTAATATATTTAAAAAACTCAAACCAGAGTATAAATATGACATAAGTCAAGAGGATAGTGTTTTTTATAGTGATATTAGACTATACTAAGTCATAAATTTTATAAAACTATTGGCAGTTCTCATTGGCCTAAGGCCAAAAGCTCCCGCCTCCGCGAAATATTTATACAATGGTTATGACCATATTATGGTAACAAACTAATCAGAAAGGATGGCCGCGGAAGGCCAAAATGTTAAGCTAATTATTTATAAATTTATCATCCGTAGGATAAATTTATTTACACTCTTATCGCTTCAACATCTGGCTTCTTATATATCCACTATATAATAAAAAATTGAATAATATAATTTATCAAATTTATTATAAGTTAGTTATGTCAAATACAGAAGAAAACGAATGCACTTGTAATACTGAACAAACTATGGAAAGAACATGTGAAAACTGTTCCACTAAATTCACAGAACCAAAACATTATGCTTTTAGAGTCGCAGATTGTAAAATACATCATCATCTTGCTGGCGCCGTATGTGGAATAGATGAAGGATATTTACATCCAGTTTGTCCAAAATGTGAGGATTCGGGGTATAAATGGAAAAAATTTGAATACTAAATTCCTACTGATTTTTATTAAGTTTTAGCAGGTCTAAATACTGTGCCATATATTGATTTTCCAATGCATAAAGGGATTATGATACATTTTAAAAAAAAAGATGCATATTATTAGAGGATTTATATGATAATAATTTATAAAACTATTGGCAGTTCTCATTGGCCTATGGCCAAAAAGAGAACGCCCCTCGCGAAATATTTATACAATGGTTATGACCATATTATGGTAACAAACTACTCAGAAAGGATGTCCGCGGAAGGCCAAATTGTTAAGCTAATTATTTATAAATTTATCATCCGTAGGATAAATTTATTTACACTCTTATTGCTTCAACATCTGGCTTCTTATATACCTATATAGAGTCATATATTTTTATAAAAAAAATTGATTAATATTCCTGATTATATTTGATAATTATAATAAATCATGTCAAATCTAGAAAATAATAAAATTTATGCATATAATTACTATGAGCCGTGTGGTCCTAATGACCTTCTACATCCTGAAATAGTCAAAGCATCATCCGAGAAAGAAGCTTATATTACTATCTTTATCAAATATTTTGACTGTCTATGGGATAAACTCGTTAACTATATCGGTGAAAATAAACCTAATGATAATATCCTTCTAAAATATTTTCAAGAACACTATAAAGCTAATCATATATATTATTGTGAATTAGATGAGGTTTGGTTAGAAAAATATTATCCTAAAGATAGACAATATTATGATGAAATGATCTATCAAGCTGTGAAAGAATATGCTAAAATATGTAAAAATTCTGATACTTTTACAAAAGCTGGGCATAGTGGAAATTCTATTGCTCTATGTATTACTGAAATAATTATCTAAAAAAATTGAATTATAAAAATATGTAAATATGATTTAATGAAATAATGGCATTAAATCATAATCTCATCAACAAAATTAGTGAAGAATATATTGAAAATAGAATACAAGAAAGATTTCAATATATTAAAGACAATATTTATGTCTATAATTTATACTTAAAAGCATATGAACGAGATAGAGATAAACCTAAAATAGTAATGGCTAAATCAATACCAGAATTATATATCAAAATATTAAAAGATAATATCCAGCTTCACAATTCCCTTTTTATGTGTTACTCTTATGTAAGCCCTATTATGAAAAAATATGAACAATTATATAATAATGGACAATATGATTGGTTGAATTATGTTATAGAAGAAGATAGAAAATATGTTACTCACGAAATTGTAGTATATATGAAACATTTGGAAGATAATGGTTCATTATACTATACTAATCTTAAAGATTTAGTAATCGAATGATGTGTATAGAGTCATTAGAAAAATTGAATTATAAAAATATATAAATATGATTTAATGAAATAATGGCATTAAATCATAATATCATCAACAAAATTAGTGAAGAATATATTGAAGAAAAGATTAGAGAAGAAGAAGATAAAATTTATGCATATACTTTGTATTGGATGAATAGTATGTGTTTGGAAGAATCAGTATTTCCTCAGAGAGATCCGTATCCAACAATGATAAAAGCTGTAAAAGGAGAATTAAATATAAAAATATTTAATAATGAGATAGATACTTTATTATCTGGTTTTATGTTGGATAATAGAAACGATAAATGTATTATGGCTTGTTTAGATCCAAGTTTAAAAAAGAATCTTGATAGAAATTTAGATGGAGATATTGTAAAAATATATCATTTTTATAGAGTTGCTGAAGCCATAATTTATGATAATTGGAGAAAAAAGTCATCTAAACATAAAGAATATATCTATCAAAAAATAGATGAATTTATGGATAATCTAATAATTGGCAATTCTAAAAGCTGCGGTTATTACTTATTTATTACTAACTTAAACTGTACTAACTTTAACTGTAATTTTAAAAGTATATAAAGAAAATATAAATAGATATATATTATAAATGCCGTGTGATCACAATAGAGAAACAAACTTTACAAAACTAGATTCTGAAAAATATTCATGTAAAGATTGTACAAATATTTTTAGAAAAGATACAAATGGAATTTTTCATGAAATATATATGCAAAAATGTGATCATGATGATCGTAGAAAACTTGAACCATTACCAAATGATAGTTTTACTGATATTTTTATGTATAGATGTAAAGAATGTAGTCAAGTTGTACTAAAACATTTATTTGAATTATGAAAAAATTTATAGATGAGTATGAGGATCTTCATCATTAATTATATCAGCAATTAATTCTTGTACACTTCTGTCAAGATTATGTATTTCATTTAATATTTTTATTACATTTTTGTCAAATTTGTCAAACATTAATTCTAAAAATTCTTCATCAAGGGCATATATAAAATCTATATAATGGTCGAAATCACATTCATTATAATTGCATATATAATCTTCATAGTCAGTAGAATCTCTTGAATAAATTTTTGCAGTAATATAATGATTATTTTCTTTAATAATTATAAAAACATATGATGAATTAGCATTTTTAGTAAAATATTGAATTCGACTTTCATCAGTCTGTTGATATTTAATAAAATTTAGATAATAATAATATGGCTTCATTATTATTATATTTTCTTTTATATTCTTTAAATAGTTTTTTACGCACTGCACATGTCACAAGAGGTTGGGTTAGCTAATGAACACATTAATGCCTCTGCTTCTTTTGTTGTCTGTCGCTTCTTCTTAACATCTATCGTAAACTTTTGTGCCTCTACTTTAGGTCTACTTCTTATATAATAACTTCCTGTCTTTAAACCATTCTTCCATCCAAACATTAATGCACTGTGTAATACATTATGTGTTGGCTCTTCAAAAAATAAATTCATACTCTGTGTCTGACATACAAATGGCCCACGATCTATGCATAATTGGATCAAACTCTTCTGCTTAATTTCCCATGCTGTTTTATAAAGATTTTTTATCTCCTCTGGTATACCATCTATACTCTGTATGCTACCATTATCCGCAATTATCATATTTTTCAACTCCTTGTTCCAGATACCTAATGTCATTAAATCTTCTATCAAGTATTTATTGACCATAGTGAAATCTCCTGCTATGGTTCGGCGAACATATATATTACTTGTTATCCCCTCGCATGCTTCATTATTACCAAGGATCTGTGCTGTAGATGCTGTCGGCATCACTGCAATTAATAAGGAATTCCTGATTCCATGCTTAACCACGTCATTTCTAAGTTCTTCCCAATTATATCTATCGCTAGGTTTTACATTCCATAAATCGAATTGGAATTTGCCCTTACTCATAGGAGATCCTTCAAAAGTTGGATAGGGACCTTCTTCTTTAGCGATATCACAAGAAGTTTTGACGGCGGCGTAATACATGGTTTCAAAGATATTACGATTAATTTCTCTTGCTCTTTCACTCTCAAATGGTGCACGCATTTTGAAAAATACATCTGCTAATCCTTGTACACCTAATCCTAAAGGTCTGTGTTTCTTATTAGAATATTCAGTCTCTGGTACGGGATAATAATTACGATCGATAATTCTGTTTAGATTGGTGATAGCTACTCTGACTACATCCTCTAATTTTTCATAATTGTATTTATTATTGTTTTCTACAAATCGTGGTAAGGCTATAGATGAAAGAACGCAACAAGCGTATTCTTTATCGTCTGAATACTCGTTAATTTCATTACAGTTACCCATTAGTATACCATTAAAGACACCCATATGTTTTTTAGATTCATTAAAACAATAAGTTGCATCATATCTATCCTTATCAACTATTTTAGTTACTCTTCCACCATTATATACACGAATTATTCCACATCCTAATCCAGTCTCTATTTGATCAAGATTTTTTGAATTATTTGGAACAAATTCCTTTTGATCCCATGGTAAAGCAACTCTAACATGAATCAAATGATCATCTATTCTTAAATCTCCTGCTTTTACTTCTATAGTTCTATTATTATTGTAAATATAAAATTTATGATACTTTGTACATGATACTGAATTACCATTATCTAAATGTATCTCTATTAATTTAGCATTATCATTTGTTTTTTTAACTATGACTTCTGAATATTCTTCTCCATTCCAAATTCTAACTCGTTTATCCTCTAAATCAGAAATTATCTGATAGCCTTCATCTGTTAATATTTTTGTCTCCGGTGCTACACATAAATTTGATGACTTAATTACACCATAATGATTCTGATTATTTTTCCGATTAACAGCATCCTTATATGAAATATAGGGTACACCCGTCTCGATCTGTGAATCTAATATCTTTCTCCAAACTGCTTGTGCCTTCACCACTTTCTTAGCTTTCCCTTCTGCCTCATATTTTGCATATAATTTCTTATAATCTTCTCCATAAACATCAGTCAATCCTGGACATTCATCCGGATCAAATAATGACCACTCCTGATCATCTCTGACTCTCTCCATGAATAAATCTGATATCCACATTGCTAAAAATAAATCTCTAGCTCGTTCCTCCTCATTACCATGATTCTTCTTTAAATCTAAAAATTCCATAATATCCGGATGATGTGGCTCTAAATAAATTGCAAAAGATCCAGGTCTCTTACCAGAATTATGTACTAATCCACTATCTGTCGTATAATTATGATTCTCATCTATATTGAAATCATAAACATTGCCTTTATATTGAACCATTTTGACCTTCATGATCTTACTATACAACATATTCTCGTGTCTAAAATATTTACCATTTCCCTTACCATCTATCTCTTTTGGATATCGAATATGGTATAAACCATTCTTCAACTCTCCCCAAGATAAGACACCTAATCTGAGTAACATATATCTTAAAGTTGCTACAAAACTTCGTTCATAATCTTTAATTCTAATTTCGATATTCCTCTTATGATATATTCCTTGTAAAATAGATTTTGTCTTTTCAATAGGTAACTGACTATATTCTGGAAATAATCTTTTCTTATTATCTGCTGCCTTCAATTCATTATGGAAAATATCATCCTCCATTTTCCATTTGAAAATCTTTCGCTTCTCTAATTCATATGGTACATTCCTATTACCAAAAAATCTTTTGAAATCTCCTATCAAATGTTCTCCAACTTCCAATGAAATTATACCATCTGTGATCTTACTTTTCATCAAACACATACCATAAATATAAAAATATTGTGAATCATTTTCATCCACATCTTTGACATATGTCGGAATCGGATATGCTACATAGTCCTTAGATGTCAATTCACCTGCATCAATAAATTCTCCTTCTAATTCACCACTAGTTAACATTTCTTTCATCTTATTAGGATTATTAATTTGAGCCACATCTTTCAAGACATAGATCTGATGTTGTTTAGTACATCTGATAGGAAATAGAGATGCCATCACACGATATTTGACAACCTCTTCTTCTTTTTCATTCTTAAAGACTTTCATCACCTTTCTGAATGTACCATCTTTAGTCAATAATTCATCGTTAGTAGTAATCTTTTTAGCTTCTTTACTTCCTTCTTTGGTGAAGATTATGGTCTCAGATGTGAAACACTGGTTCACATATTTAGCAGTATTATTATAGACTCTAAGCATCGGAATAATGCCATCTGAATTACCATTAGTACCACGAATACGTGTGTCTTTACTTCGAATATTACTGATATGGACACCAATTCCTCCGGCCCACTTACTGATTTTTGCACAATTTGTAATTGTTTTGTAAATCCCATCAATAGAATCATCTGTCCCCATAAGGAAACAGCTCAAAAGTTGCGGTCGTGGTGTACCAGAATGAAATAAAGTTGGTGTAGCATGTGTAAAATATTTTTGAGACATATAATGATATGATTCAATAACTTTACTTAAATTATGACCATGAATTCCCAATGAAACTCTCATAAATAGATGTTGAATTCTTTCTACAACTTTTTTACCAACTTTAAGTAAATATGCTCTTTCTAATGTTTTGAAAGCAAAATAATCAAAATTGTAATCTCTCGTATAATCTATGACACTATTCAATTTTGACTTGTTATTCATCACTATCTCATACAATTCATCAGATAATAATGGTGTCTGGTTCCCATGAACATCTTTATTATGATATAAAATATACATTGTTTCTGAAAATGATGGCGATGTATTCTTGTGATTATTCGAAATAATGACCCTTGAAGCTAATATGCCAAATTCTGGATTCTCTGTAGTCATAGCTACACAAATTTCAGCCGCAAGCTCATCTAATTCTGATGTATGAACACCATCATAAATATTAGTACATACCTTTTGTGCAATAGCTATAGGATCTACTATTTCAAAGCCACCGCATAATGTTTTTAATCTTTTTATTACCTTATCAAATGATACTGGTTCTTTTTGTCCATTCCTCTTTATTACTTGCATTTGAGTATTAGTATACATTTGTTATAATACTTTATATACATTTTTTTTCAAATTTTTATACAATTATCATTATTTCTTGGTAAAATCTTATTTTATCAATTAATATGGGTTATCAAGAAATCACGTTGCAGACACTATTTTTTAGATTTTCTGTTAATATAATTATATTATTATATATATAAATTAACAGTAATTATTGGTTAAATTATATGACTCAGTATATAGAATAATATAATTATAAGATAGAATTTAAAAATAATTAAAATATTGGTAACACGAGGTCATAAATAGTTATTTAAATATAATGGTTATAATGTGATGCCAGTGTATACTTAATAAATTCCTAAAGAATTTAGTATTTATTTATTAAAAAAATTGATGGTTATAAATCGATAAATAGATATATCATTATAACCATGGCAGAAGCACAAAATAAGGATATACAATTGGAGTGTCTCCAAGAAGCTCTGCATCTAGATGTTAATTTACAGGATGCTATAGAGCAAGATAAACTGAGAAGACTTTCTCAGACCAATTCACCATATAACAGAATTGTGAAACAACTACTCAAACAACATTTGGAACAACCTTCAATCCACAATGGTTGGATTATTGTGGAAGAGTAGCATCATAATTATAAATACTTTTTTAAACTTCTATAATTATGAAATTTATGAAAAAATTGATTATTTTTTAGACTAAAATTGGTACCATAATTATGTCAACAGAAACACTCAACGCTAATCTAGATACAATTTGGTTCTGTCCAAGATGTTACAAAGTGAACAATACGATAGAAACAGATAATTATTGCTTCTATGGCTGTGGATATATGCAAGATGATTATCCCTCACGAAATTTTGGGTGGAAATGTCCAAAGTGTTCAGACAGAAATATTTCTAGATTATTTACTAACAATTATAGATGCCATAGTTGTCACTATAAATTATTATTAGACGATTTTAATAATATCAAAATAGAATAAATTAAGGTCAAATCTTATTATAAATATATTATAGTATTTTATTATGCATAATTTAGAAATTATTATCATGGCCGGTGGTCTAGGCAAAAGAATGAAATCAGATTTACCTAAAGTTCTCCATAAAGTAAATGGTATACCTATGTTAGTTAGAGTTATTAAAGAAGCTCGACAATTAGATCCCAATCATATATTCATCGTTGTTGGAAAATATAAACCAATCATTATCTCTGTTTTAGAAAAATATATCAAATTAGATGATATACAGTTTATAAATCAAGAACAATCTTTAGGAACCGGACATGCTATCCAATGTTGTGTATCAGAATTAGAAAAATTAAATGATAATCCTATTCTTATTCTATCAGGTGATACACCATTAATTACATCGAAAACTATTAAAAAAATAGTGGAATATAAAGGAGATAATAAGATTATGACAAGTATATTAACAGAGCCATATGGTAATGGTAGAATTATTAGAAATATTAATGATGAATTTGAAAAAATAATAGAAGAAAAGGATTGTACAGAAGAGGAGAAAAAAGTGAAGGAAGTGAATTGTGGAACTTATGTATTTAAGAATAAAGTACTATGCAAATATTTGTCATATTTAGATAATAATAATGCTCAAAATGAATATTATATAACAGATTTAATCAAAATTTTAAAAAATAATAATCAAACTATAGATATTTATATCTTACCTATAGAAAAACATTATGAATTAACTAATGTCAATACTAAAGAACAATTATATAAAATTAACTTCTTTTAGAAAATAAACTGATATTGTTATTAATTTTTTTTATTTTAATACGAACAAGTTTATCAATCTTAACTTCATCTTGTGTTATCATTTCAACTTTAACTTCATCTTTTGTTGTAATCTGTGTTTCATCAGATAATGAATTATAAGATGTTTTAATATTACGAAACATACATTTGCTAAATTTATTAACATTATGGCACTCATAAATAGCATTAAATTTTTTAAAAGATGAATCATTCTTAAAATCTGTTATTTGAGTATCTATAAATATTCTATTATCTTCTACTTTCTTCTTTCGTGGTTTGGGCTGAATCTCAGCTGTACCAACTTCTCTATAATGTAAAACATCATCCCAAAATCTTCTCAATTCAGGTAAATTATCTTCAAACCATTTTATATCCCTATATATAGGAACACACGAAACTTCTGTCAATTTCCAATATGATGTTTCTACATATAACATCTTCGCATCTTCCAATACTTTCTTCCTTTCTTCTTTAAACCACTCTAAATATTCTTCTCTATTCATACCCAATTTGGAATATTTATACGTCAAATCTGTTGTCATCTTATTCATGAAGACTAATACTAGGCCTTTCTCCAATCCTAATCTATTATAAAAATAATTATTATCTATATTATCATCAAAATAATCTTCATCTAACACATATTCTTCTATCTTACATTCTAGGAAATCACACCTATCTAATCCACAAATCTCTAATTGACCTTGCACCTGAATCCAATAATATATCGGAGGATCTCCCGTTATATCTCTCTTGGGTGGACACTTAATTTCTACCATCACTCCATCTGCTGTTATACCATCTGGTGATGCACCTAAAAAATCTATTTTAGGATGAGGTAATAAACCAAATTCTATAATTGTTGTATTATTTCTAAATTCATAAATCATATTAGCTACCGGTTCATATTTAACACCATGTTGCATATAACCTCCAAAAAAACTTTTTTGTTCTCCACATTTAGTTCTGAGAAGACCTTTACGATAGGAATAAGGATTTTTGCCTAAAGCTGCAGCCCAATCACTGGCAGTGATTTTATCTTTTCTCATATTATACCAGTCCTGACTTCTTTGTTCTGGTTGAGGTATTTTAGATAATAATTGAACTTGAAGCTGTAATTGTTCTAATCTATCTTGTGGAGTAGGATCAATATCTTTATGACAAATAAATTTTAATTGTTTTTTGAAGGGTTGGGGTTTTAGAGGAAAATTAATATTATTCATATTATTCATTGTGTCTTTTATATTTTGACTGTCAGCTAAAGTAATATCACTCATAGTATGATATAAATATATATTATATTTTTTAAGTACTATACTAAACTCAATATTATAAATTTTTATTATTAAATATATTCATAAAATATTTATGAATATATTTGTAAAACTATTGACAGAACTATTAACATAACATTATCATTCATACTCTTTTTTATTTAATATTATTTAAATAATGGTTTATCTTGACTTTTAAATATTTGTTTATGAGTATTTAACCGAGTCTTATTCTTATAAATTCTAAAAACATTTTCGATGTATGATGAAGTAAATCTATTAAAAAATATAATTCTATCAATATCTATTTTATTATAATTATTAAATATTTGATTAATCTTACACACTAAATTATTAATGACATTTACAACTATTATCTTCTTCTGATGATTCAAAATATTTTTGTAATTATTTGCATCATTGATTATCACTAATATCACCTTGAAAAATAAATTTGTAAAACTATTAATATTATATTTTTCTTCTATTTCATTTTTAATTTTATTATATATTTCATCATAAACTAATGTGACTTTCTTCTCTATGTTACCATTTTTACGTAATTTATATTTTTTATTTGAAATAAATATTAAGGATTCCGTCATTAATGGAAACATGTCTCTTGTATATTTTTTCTCATTATACATCAATTTCGACTTTATTAAACTATACTCTAATGCATCCTTCGCTAAATTCAATTTTTCATTACTTGTAACACCCTTGTCATTCGTAATATCTTCAACTGTTTCCATAATTATAAGAGGCAATTCATAAAATTTATCATGACTTATATGATATATTAATTTAGTAATTATCTTGTGATACATATTATTTAATTTATTCTCACTAAATTCAATATTAGAATCAAGTATCAATGCGGTCATATCCCTATGATTTATATTGAGATATATTTCAATATATTAAAACTTAATCAATTGTAACATATCCATTTCCTAAATAAATTGAACTATTATTAGCATTATATCCTACACAAGTATTTATATTACCAGTTATAGTATTTGAACTAACAATACAAGTATTTATACCACCAGTTATAGTATTTGAACTACCAAATATAGTACAATTACTATTTGTTATATCAATTCCTCCATTATATACACTCGTTTTTGTATCTATGGGATAACTATTCATAATATCAGATTTTAACTTATCTAGATATTCATTTCGCTTGACATCTAAATAAAATTTTACAAGATCATGATTCATCCTCTTCTGTAATACATATCTTGTCGTTATTTCTGGAAATATTTTATAAAAATTTTGTATAATATCCAATTGATCATTATCTAATATATCTGTATTATGTATCTTATCTAATATCAAACCTAATATATTTATATTTAACATCTATAAATATATTATACTATCTCTTCAAATAATATTTAATCAACTTATCCAAACCATGATGAACAATTATTATTTATACCATAATTCATCCTATTCGATGATGATAGATAATTTATGTTTGATGAAGTACATCTTCCTGGATATTGTTTATTTGAATATTGATTATTATAATTTTGAAATGGATTTACAGTATAATTTTGAAATGGATTTACAGTATAATTTTGAAATGGATTTACAGTATAATTTTGAAATGGTGACTTACTATATTGTGTGATATTACATAGCGTTTCGTTTCTTACAGTATTATACTTATTCTTCGCATCATTTCTTATCCTTGTTATTTCTTGAAGACATTCCTTCTCCTTAATATGTATATAATATCTAAATGGATCATTTCCCATCTTACGCTCTACTATATATTGACGTACCATTCTTGGAATTATTTGATTTAAATTATCTAAAATATTATCATCAACACCATCCATGATCTTAAATAATATATTTTTATATAACATTGACTCTATATATTATACTTTATATATTATACTTTATATATAGTTCTTTAAGTACTTTTTAGGATATATATTATTGATTATAATTCTTCTAATTCGATAATCAAACTGTTATTACCATTAATCATCCGCTTCATATCTTCATCCTTCACTCCAAAACTATGTTGCCGAATATTCTCCTGACCTAATGCTATCACGTCTCCCATATACCATGCACTTACCTTAAATTTACTATTTGGCTTAAAAATTACCTCCCCATCATAAGTATATTGTGAATATGATCCGATAAATTTACCCGTCTTTGATTTAACTATAAATACCGTCCCTTTCTTCTTATTCTTATCCGCAAATCCATTACAATTTTCTACAGCTACGCGCCATAATGTTGTTCCTGACATAAATGTTGGCCATGTTATCTCATTACCTATTAAATATAAACGACGATCTAAAACATTATCCGTTCCTATAAATACTTCACCTTCGAATTCAGGTAATAAATCTAAAGCTTGATACAAATATTTAATATATAACTGCATAAATCCAATATTATTTTCTATTATCGCATTATTCATCATTATCGATAACTTCGGAATTGATGTATACATATATAAGGTCATAATATGTGACGGACTTAATAATGTATTACCAGATGCTATCATACTTACTGTAAAAACTTTTGCATTCCATAATATATTCTTTGTCAAAACTTCTTTCAACATATCTTGATCAAAAAATGTTACTATTGATTTATTATTACTATTATCATTAAATAAATTATCTACTATTTCTGAATACTGTGATAAATTAATATATTTATCCATACGCTCCCCTAAATTACTCTTACCTCTCGGCAATACTGTAACCTTACTACCTCCCAAATATAATATTACCGCGCTGTCCGAACTCAGCTTCGATATACTTCTTAATCTTTTAATACTATCTTCCACCATATCTAAATAACTATTTGGACAATCTCCTACTAAAATCTTGATACGCGGATTACTTACCCATTGTGCCCATACATAACAATTCACTCCATGTTTATTCTTTATACTCATGTCAGCTCCTAATTCTAATAATGTTTTAACAACATTATATGAAGAATGTATAATACTTTCCATCAATGGGGTTGTACTATCTTGTCCCATAATATCTACACACTCTTTAGATGTTAAACAACCCAAAACTGCACTATTATTCTTCAATAATTGACACGCATCCTTCTCCTCCTGTACACTGAATTCCCCTTTAGCTAAATTCATTAAAGAATTTAGAGAAGGATTAATTAACACTTTTAAAATATCATCCTTACTACAATAAGAAACTGGTGTATTACCTGAATTATCAATTATACTAAAATCTGCCTTAAAATTTCTCAATAATTTAATAATACCAACATTACCTTGAATCACAGCAATATGTAATGGCGTCTGATTATTCACATCCTTGGCATTTACATTCACTCCCATCAATAATAATGCACGAGCCGCATCTACTCGATTATAATATGCTGCTAAATGCATTGATGTAGCACCAGGTAAAATAGGATTATCATCTTCTGTCTTAAATTCTAAATCAATACCATATTCTACTAAGACACGAATACATTCAGGTCTATTAGCTTCTGTAGATGCTAAGATAGGAGAAAATCCATCAATATGTGCCGCAAATGTAGCTAATTTAGGATTGCAATGATTTAAAAATAATTCTAAAATTTCATGTTGACCATTTCTACATGCTAGCAGAATTAAAGAATCACCATTATTATTAATATGATCCACATTTATACCTCTAGAGATTAATAATTCAGCAATCTTTTTAGGACCTTTCTGACAAATTGGATTCAATAAACTATTTCCTTTCGTATTTATATGATTTATATTTGCACCATTATCTATCAATTCTGTTATAATACATGGATATCTCTTAGAACAAGCAATCCATAATGCAGTGTTACCTGATGTATTAGCTAAATCTATATTTGCACCTTTACTAATAAATAATTTCAAATGATCTAGACTACCTTTTTCACTAGCTTTAAACAATGGTGAATCACCATTTTCATCTATTTGCTTTATCAACTTAGGATTCTTTTCTAATAGTAATTTAGATAATTCTAAATGTTTATCACTTTCTTCT
>SDBT01003616.1_pt1 | contig 26617 bp, 17 predicted proteins | sample 2277101 | NCBI WGS metagenome assembly SDBT01 (sample SAMN10404973, study PRJNA504765) | marine sediment metagenome | isolation source: marine sediment core GS10_PC15, 103 cmbsf | place: Arctic Ocean: Southern Knipovich Ridge | collected 2010 | reverse complement strand
CCCAAGGAAGATCCTCAGGTTCAACGTCTGCTCATAAACAGGGAAGACATCTTCGCCGACTACCACCGCGAGGGATTCGAGACAGCTTTCAGTTCATACTTTCAAATTCAGCGTTCGGACCCGATCGGAGATAGTGGCAGGCTGCTTTATCGGATGAAAATCCACGAGTGAAGCGCCTTCTTAAGCGCATACCCATTTATGTACTTTGGCTGGCGTTTCTCCCCTCGGTTGCTCTGCTGGCTAACAATCTGGGGCAAGTCCGGCCATCCATCGGATATCGTGCACTGTTGCTGTCCGCGGGACTCGCTGCTGTCCTTCTGATCCTCTTCAGGCTTCTTCTCGGCGAATGGTCGAGGGCGGGCTTACTAACTTCCCTCGCTCTGGTTCTTTTCTTTTCGTACGGACATGTCTACAACGTGCTTCGCTCGTTAGAGCTGGGATTTACCCTGGGACGCCACCGGTATCTGCTTCCGGTATGGATCGTCGTTGGTGCAGGTGTGGTTTGGCTGATATGGAAAAGAGGATCCGACTCTCCCGGATTATCAAGCGCACTCACTCTTGGGCTCGGAGTCGCACTCCTGATCCCGCTTGTCCGTATTCTCAGCTTCCAAGTAGGTTGGAATTCTGTTTCGGCTATCAATCTCCCTCCGCTCGAGAACCTCGAGCGGGACCCGCTCCCGGATATTTACTACATCGTTCTTGACGCCTACACATCAGGATCAGTACTACTAGATACCTACGAGTTTGATAATCAGCCGTTTCTCAATAGGCTGCGCGAGATGGAATTTTATGTAGCTAACTGCAGCCAATCAAACTACGCGCAGACTGAACTCTCAATGGCCGCCACTCTGAATATGATGTATTTGGATGAGCTTATCGACGAATCCAATTCAGATCGATCCCAGCTCTGGCCACTGCTGCGACATAGCGCGGTCAGACTGCTGTTTGAGGACATGGGCTACAACACTGTGGCGCTCGAGACTGGCTACTATTGGAGCGAGTGGGAAGACGCCGACTTGTACCTGGCTCCCGACCGTGGTCCGCTGCAAGGGATGAATGCCTTTGAATCTACACTGCTTCGTTCGACGGCGGCCTGGGCTCTGATCGACGCGTTGCCTGTACTTCCGGAATTCCTGGTGCGTGACTTGAATCGCTCAGCGAATGTTCATCGGGAGCGACTGCTTTATATGTTCGAAAAGCTGGAACAGCTTCCTGATCAATCTGATCCTATATTCGTATTTGCTCACATCGTATCTCCGCACCGACCTTTCGTATTTGACGCTTCTGGAAATCCGACGGACGATGACTACGACTGGTCTCCCTCAGAAATTGGATTGGACCAATATCGCGCGGGATATCGGGAGCAGGTGCAATACATCAATGGCCGACTCGCGCAAATCCTCGAGCAGATCATCGAAGGGAGCGATCCACCACCAATCATCGTGATTCAAGGGGACCACGGGCCCGAAGAAGGATCGGCCACTGATCGCATGAGCATCCTAAATGCCCTTTACCTTGGTGGTGTTAAATCCGATGAGAGCGATTCGACAATTTCGCCGGTAAACACGTTCAGGCTCCTGCTAAATGATCGGTTTAATGCGAGTCTGCCAATGCTTGACGACGTCAGTTATTTCTCTACCTACAATGATCCCTTCAATTACAGCGAGGTCTCCAATGAGTGTGCTCGCTGAGAAGGTTCGCGGCTGGGAGCTTCCAGATCTCGAAAATAACTGGCGCTTGATTGCTGCCTTGCCAATTGTCTTCTTTGGATTCTTTTGGATCTGGAACCGATTCCAACTAAGGGTCTGTGAGCAGATTCCGTTCGACTGCCCGGAATTCTGGCCTATTAGCATCTTTGAGCTTGGCGAGCCAAATGACATTGGATACCCGAAGCCAGTGCACCTGGCAGCGGCAGTAGCCGCCGTTCTGATTTTCATTTTTTCCATACGAATTCTCAGAAGGCTCAATTATTACCTGTTGCCTGTGTTGACGCTCGGCACCGCGTTAATCCTAGCTACGAATCTCACACATGGCGTTGAGAACGGCCTACGACGCCCAATCAATGGTGTGCCTGGAGATAGGCGAGATTACTATAGCCAGGCGCAACTGATCGACTCGCCGACGGACTTCTTTCGTGAGTTCAATGCGATACAGCGGGACCTCCTAACCCATTCACACACCCATCCCCCAACCGCCACACTCCTTTTCTACTACCTCGGAGCGCTGATAGGAGAAACCGCGCTTATCGCAGTGTTCATAACGATGATTGCAGCCGCGATTTCAGGGATTTATTTGATCCGACTTTTCCGGCGGGAGTTTGACCAGAAATTTTCGCATTACATGGTGTTCTTATTCCTTCTCACGGCTGCGGTTCAGATCTACTTCGCTGCCTCCATCGATGCCTTGATTCTGGCTTTTAGCCTGGGGGCTGTGGTTCACTTTACAGATTTCGAATCCAAGTCGTCACTCGGTTGGGCAATAGTTCTTACCATCGTTGTCTCTTCATTGACCTTCGCGGTCCTGTTCTTGCCTGTCGTCTTTGCCGGGTACGAACTGTGGACACGTCGGTCTTTAAAGCGAACGATAGTCACCGTAGTTGCCGTCGCTCTCATCTATGTAGCCGTCTTCCTACTGTCGGGCTTTGATTATCTAGAGTCGTTTCTTCTGACATCTTTACTGGAAAACATTTCAGAGAACTCAAGTGGATGGCGCCTATTATGGGATACGGTGAATTACTCTTTTACTCGCATTGAGAACGTAGGTGAAATCATATTCTTTTTCGGACCCTACCTCACGTATTTGCTTATTCTGGGCATATTAAGAACTCGAGGACGCCCTGATTTGATGAAGCTTGCCCTAGTTGCGATGGGAGCCGTAGGACTTATGTGGCTCACTGGAGCCTATCGAACCGGTGAAACGGTACGGGGGGCATTTTACGTACATCCGTACTTACTGCTTCCTGTCGCATATTACGTATCCAAGAAGAAATTTTCAAGTTTTTACGCTTATACACTGCCTTCATTGATCTTCCTTCAAGTAATGGTGATGCAGTTGGTTGGGAATTTCCGCTGGTAGGGGGTTGCTAGGCACACATTGAACACGCGCGCGCGATCCTTGATAGAGAGAGCCTGGCCTTATGTTGTGCTAGTTGGACTCCTGTGGGTCGTCCGATATTGGCAGAGCGCCGCCTTTGGGCTCTATGAAGATGATTTAACGCATCTGCCGACCGCGGCAGCTATGACTCTTTCCGAGGTGTTCTCGTTTGCGTTCGATCCCGAACGTATCCTCAACCTTTACGGCCAAGGCCATCCCCTTCACTACACCTTCATCTACCCGTTGACAAACCTGGGATGGCGCATCGCCGATATCAATGGGCCTTACTGGTTCGGGTTTGCCATCGAGGCGCTAAACGTCGTTCTCCTATTTGCGCTCCTAAAACGCCTTCATAGCCAGGCGTACGCCATGCTTGGAGGATTAGCGTACGTTCTCTATTCTGCGGATACGACGCAGGCGTTTCTCACCTATTCTTTGGGTCTACACCCATCGCTCACGCTTTTTCTTCTCGCCGCGCATAGCTATCTCTCCAATAAGCGATGGCTGGCGTTTCTGCTGGTCACACTGACATTATTCACCTATGAGTCGCCATTCACCGTCTTCTTCGCATTTCCTTTAGTCGTCGCGATTGCGAACCGTCGTTGGTCACGCGCGCAGACAGTGGATCTGCTGATCCTGGGCATGATTCTGGTTGGAGTAGTCGTCCTTCGAATAGTTGTCGGCGATGATCGGGTAGGCGACTTGAGTTATTGGGAAGCCATCTCGATACCTATCGTTCATATGATCGAAGGACCGCCGGTCAGTCTTGGGACTTACCTTTACCGGCCGCTCCAAACTTTGCAGGCTTTGAATCTCGAAATTGCCACTGCGATTGTGCTGGCATCCGGGTTCGTTGCGTTTGTCATCACTCGCCTGGACCTTGAGACTCCGAAACGTGATCTCCGAGAAGCTATAGGAGCTCTAAGAATTAAAGCGAATCGATTTTCGCCAGCCTGGCAATCTCTGCCCGATGAGGTGCGTCAACTAATCCTGCTCGGGCTGTCCGGGCTAATCATGATGGTACTGGCCTATCCACTGACATTCACTGTTCGAGCCTACGCCATCAGCGGAAGAGATACACGGGTCCACGCGGCTGGCGTCATCGGCGCAGCATTTCTCCTCGGAGCCGTCATGTTGCTGATTCTTTGGATCGCTGATTCCTACCAGCGCAAACGAGTGGCGGTCCTTCTTCTTGCTGTGTGGTTAGGATTGATGGCTGGTTTTGGTTTCGTTATCCAGCATGATTACAGGCTTGCGTGGACTTACCAACAAGAATTCTGGAGTGATTTGGTTCAGTTAGTGCCGGATGTGGAGGATGGAACAGTGATCCTTGTCGATCCTGGGGGACTTACGGATACGCGTCATATTGGAGCTAACTACTGGAACCTACCGAGAGTACTGGAACAGCTTTATGTATTTCCAGGTGATTGGGATCGACCACCAAGGGTTTACCGCCTGACCGAAAACTGGAAAGATGGCATTATTACCTCAGATGGGGTGTTGGCCCTTGACGCTTCGACTGTCTTCGCGCCGCCGTCGACGCTAGGCATGGCGGACCCAGCCAACGCAATTCTGATCACAACTGATGGTGGCCAGCCGAATCGAGTTCAAGTACCGATAGGCATTGGAGATCAAATCATCGAGTTCATGACCTCCTCGAGAATGAACGAACCGCAATTTGCTCACGGATTCCTATACCGCTACCTGATCGATACAAACCGTGTTCCCGTGATCACTGATGAGTAGCATGAAGGTACTTGTATCTGCGCCATACATGCTGAGGGACTTAGATCGATTCCGTACTCAATTCGATGAAGCCGGAATTGAGGTAGTAGTTGGAGACGTGAAAGAACGTCTCTCAGAGGATGAGCTACTTCCGTTTGCAGGGCAGATTGATGGCGCACTATGCGGGGACGACGCCTTCACGGCTCGGGTCCTTGAGAAGGCAACGCCCCGATTGAAGATAATAGCCAAGTGGGGGACCGGGATCGATACAATCGACATGGAGGCAGCGAAGCGATTCGGGGTCAAGGTCACTTATACACCAGACGCATTCACCGAAGCTGTCGCCGATAGTGTGCTTGGCTACATCCTCGCGTTTGCTCGGGAGCTCCCGTGGATGGATCGAGATGTAAAGGCAGGGATATGGAAGAAGCGCCGGGCGATATCGCTGCACGAGACTACATTAGGGGTGGTTGGGGTGGGGCGTATCGGGAAAGCGGTGCTCTCGCGCGCACACGGATTTAGCATGCGCATGCTAGGAAACGATATCGTTGAACCTGAACCGGGCTTTCTGAATACATACGGAGTAATCATGCTGGAGCTTAATAAACTTCTGCGCGAAAGTGATTTCGTCAGCCTGAATTGCGATCTGAATCCCAGCTCCGAGCGTTTAATTGATGAAAATGCGCTGACAATCATGAAGCCCGAGGCTGTGCTGATCAATACCTCGCGCGGTCGCGTGGTTGACCAGGCTGCGCTTGTCGCCGCGCTGGAACAGAATCAAATAGCAGGCGCGGCACTAGACGTTTTCGAAGATGAACCAATTCCTACGGATAGCCGACTTCTCGCGATGGATAACGTGATGCTAGCGCCACATAATTCCAACAGCAGCCCGATTTCATGGGAGCGCGTGCATTGGAACTCGCTCAACAATCTCTTTGAAGGCTTGGGACTCCGCAATGTAAGCGCACTCCCTAGGCCCAAGGCTTCGCCAGAATGAGCAAGCTGGCGCTGATCACGGGAGCAGGGGGAGGCATTGGTGCCGCAACTGTGGCACTTTTCACGGCCAATGGTTGGGACGTAATCGCCGTCGATAAGCTTGAAGAGGTGGAGGCGTCCCCGGGAGCCAGCTACCATCGCGTCGACCTTGAGGATCCGACCGAGATTGAAGACTTGATCGAATCTCTCAGTGAGAAAAGCACAAGTCTGGACGCTCTGGTGAACAATGCCGCGATCCAATTCAACAAGTCAATTCTGGAGACAACGAACGATGAGTGGGAACAGGTCCAGGCCACGAATGTCCAAGCGGTATTCGTTGCCTCAAGACTGGCTTATCCGTTGCTCAGTGAGGCTTCGGGAGCGATCGTGAATGTGAGTTCCGTGCATGCGCTGGCCACGTCTGTCAATGTGGCGGCATATGCTGCGAGCAAAGGAAGCGTGTTGGCGCTGACACGCGCCATGGCTTTGGAATTCGCCGAAGGCGATGTTCGAGTCAATGCTGTGCTGCCGGGCGCCGTAGATACGGACATGCTGCGAGAGGGGCTAGATCGAGGCCATCTTTCCGGGACCAGCGCTGAAGCGAAGATTGAAGCCCTCGGATTGCGCACTGCCTTGGGCAGAGTGGGTCACCCGGAGGAGATTGCTCGAACTATCCTGTTCCTCGCTGACTCCGAGCAATCATCCTACATCACGGGCACCTCACTGGTCGTCGATGGCGGAACTCTGGCGAGGTTGAGTACCGAGTGAGCGACCAAAAGCTTGCTAAGGTGCAGAACTAGGACGGACTTCCTCGGTCCGGGATTCTCCGAATGTCAATTCTCCCAATTCTGGCTTACCTCACTATATTACTGGCCATCATGGCCTGGCAGCCCGCGTGGGGCTTTCGACGGACCGCGTTGCGATCAGCTGTCCTTGTCGCCGTTTATGCCCTACTGATCACAGAGTTACTTGGTTTAGCTTCTCTGATCACACTCGGTTGGCTGGCCGTCGCATGGCTCTTGCTGATCTTGGTGGCGGCAACCACTCTCGCTGTATTGCTGAGCCGAGGTCGGCGCCCCTCCAGACCAAGTTTTATCGGGCAATTTTCCAAACCCGAGATAATCTTGTGGATTGGTCTTGGGGTCATCCTGTCCCTCACCGCGCTAGTGGCCTGGATCGCACCACCGCAAACCTGGGATTCACTGAATTACCACATGCCCCGAGTCGCTCAATGGGCGCAAGCCGGGTCGCTCAATCATTTCGCTACGGGCATCGAAGTGCAAAATAGCCGGACCGCGGCGGCCGAAATTCTAATGCTTCAAACATATGTCCTTGCTCAAGCAGACCGCTGGGTGAATTTCGTTCAGTGGTTCGCAATGCTTGGCAGCCTGGTGGGCAGCTCGCTGATTGCCAAACAATTAGGCGCCAGACGATTTGGCCAGCTAGCAGCTGTCATCTTTGCTGCAACGCTACCGATGGGAATCATTCAGGCGTCTAGCACGATAACAGACTACGTTGCTGCTTTGTGGGTCGTTATTGCCCTTTCGGAGACGCTAGAGTTCCGAGAGATGGATTTCCCTGGAGCGAGCCCAATTTTCTTAGCTCTGTCGGCGGGCCTTGGCATTGCCACCAAGCCCACTACGGTGCCAGCTCTTCTTCCAATCGGCATCTACGCCGGTTACCTGCTATATAGGCAGACGGGCCTGGCTCGTACTGTGGCTTGGGGAGCAGTGGCAATAGGGTTGGTGATGGTATTGAACGGTGGGCAAATGCTGCGCAATGTTAAGACCTATGGCTCCGTCTTGAATCCAAAGCAGGTTGCCCTACACGCGAACGAGCTGCGCAGTCCCAGAGGAGTGGCATCCAATGTGCTCAGACACGCCGGCCTGCATGCCGGCACGCTCTCGCCCCATGTGAACAAGGTATTAGCCTTCGGCGTGCAAGAAATCCATAGTCTGATCGGACTTGATGTTAACGACCCGCGCACGACGGCCCATGGCGTCTTCAAGGTTGCGGCTCCAACCACGAATGAGGATCGCGCTGGCAACCCACTTCACGCCTACGTGCTGGTCGGCCTGGTCGCCCTCGCCGCTTGGAAGCGACCCTCAGGGCTCTCGACACTCGTGTCGTATGGACTCGTTCTCATCGCATCCCTGATTGTTTTGAGCTACATGTTCAAGTGGCAGATTTTCGCAACTCGATATCACCTGATGTTTTTCGTGTTGGCGGCTCCAATCGCTGGCCTTCTCACGGAGCGTCTCTTGAGCGGTCGCTGGGTCACCATATTGTTGCTTCTGATGATGCTCGCTTCGCTTCCGTGGCTGTTTCAAATTAACTCCCGCCCTCTGATTACCGTTTCTTCGGAACCATACGTGGACAGCATACTTGTTGAACCTCGAGAGGTGCTCTACTTAGCAAATGGGCCACATCTCCTCGACCCCTATATTGAAATTACAGGTCGTATCCGGCGCGCGGATTGCGATCGAGTTGGTTTGCTGCTATCTGGGAACGCAGCTGAGTACCCCATTTGGGCATTCCTGAATGCGCCCGCAGGAGGCCTGCAGATTGAATGGATCGTACGTGGGACGCCGTCTGAGAAGTACGAGGATCCTACTTTTAGCCCTTGCGCCGTGATCTGCGGGGGTTGCCCGGCAGACTGGACCGTTATCCGATCACTGCCTCTCGATTACGAAATGGGGCAGCTGCTGCTGTTTCTCGATCAGAATCCCGGCTCGAGCTAGGCAGGAATCGAAGTGCGCAACTCTGTAGGAGCAACCTTGAAGCGCTGGACACCCAAATCAATATGGCGGCGAGGATCAGTCGCTTATTGGTACTGGCACAACCGAGGCCGGCACAGGCTCGCGGCGGCAGCAAGCCCGCGCTGGGCCAGGAGCAAACGTCAACTCGCTTTCTATGCAGACCGCCATAGGGGGGAGCGCTGCTTCGTGCTTGGCAATGGACCAAGCCTGAATCGTACTGACCTAGCCAAATTGAGCGATGAGTTCACTTTCGGCTCGAACCGAATTTACCTTCTTTTTCACGAGCTTGGCTTCTCTACATCATGTCTGGTAGCAATCAACACGTTGGTAATCCAGCAATGCGCTGCAGAATTTTCCGCGCTTAACGTACCGAAATTTATGACTTGGAGAGGACGTCGCTGGCTACGCGATGATCCCGGCGTGATCTACCTCGACACGGATTACACACAACCTGAGACTTTCAGCAGAAACCTGACAGATCGTGTTTTCGAGGGTGGCACTGTAACCTACGTTGCGCTACAGCTCGCATACTACATGGGCTTTCGTGAGGTGGTGCTTGTCGGTGTCGATCACAGTTACTCGGCGGAGGGTGATCCCAACTCCACAGTTGTCTCGAAGGGTCCGGACTCAAACCACTTCGATCCTCGCTATTTCGGAGAGGGCTTCAAGTGGCAGCTGCCAGATCTCCACGCCTCAGAGAGAGCCTATGAACTTGCTAAACAAGCTTTTGAAGCCGATGGAAGGACCATCGTCGACGCAACGATGGATGGCAAATTGTCCATCTTCCCGAAGGTCGATTACGACAGCCTGTTCAATGACTAGCAGCTCCAAGAGACAAGGAAATCTTGATTGACGCGAATGAGAAACGAGTTGACCGCGTTGTACTCATCGCGCATTCGTGAACTTTCTCGGGCCTATTGGCCAGTTATCCTGGCGCTGTTGCTGGTATTGCCGCGTTTGATCTCTGCTGAGTTCGGGTTGTTCGATGACCCGGCTGCGATCCGGTTTTCTCAGGGGATCGAACAAGGTGACTGGAGCGTGCTGGCTATTGACGCGGAGAGCGGCAGGTTTCGACCGCTCTATTGGCTGCAATACGCGGTGACCTATCTGCTCGCCGGACCCCAACCCTTTTGGTTTTACATTGTCAACTCATTTGTGTTCGTTGCGCTCACTATCGAGCTGATTTGGCTGGTCACAAGAATGGGCGGGTCGCGACGTCTGGCGTGGATGGCCGGAGCGCTATTTGTCCTTGCTGGCCCAGTCATCGAGAACATCTATACATTGATGAAACCTGAGCTTTTACAATTTGCTCTTATTTTGGGGGCTATCTTGCCCTTTGCGGCTCCGGCCTCGCATCCAGCAGGGCCTCGACGGATGGGGCTGTTTGCCATTCTCTCTACAGCAGTCCTTTTCTTGGCGATGATGACTAAGGAGACTACATTGCTGGTTCTGCCAATCAGCGCGGCCTGGCTACTGTTTGCGTGGCTTGGCTCGCCGGCGGCAACGAAGAAAACGGAGTTAATTCGATGGGGTTCGCTCTTTGCAACATCTCTCGTTGCCTTCAGCTTCTACTTTTTGGTACGCGGGCAGTTTCTTGAGGTATCGCTTCTTGGAGGGACCTATAGCGGCAATTTCGAATGGAGTCTCAGCCGGTTCGTTGATTCGACGATCCGCTGGACCGGATGGTTGATTCGAGACTTCGCCTGGATAATTCCGTTGTTTTTGATCCTTGTGGCCGACGTACTCGACAGGAAACTCGATCAAGCGAGACTGCTTGTGGCCTCAGTTGTTTGGGTGGGGGCGTGGATTGCGATTTACATCCCCTGGGAATTTGCAGTTGAGTACTACATGCTACCGGTTGCGCTGGGCATCAGCGTTGTGGCCAGTATTACTGTGGTCTCGGGCATTCGGCGCATTCGGAACGAGAACCGAAAAACACTTGCTTGGGTTGCTTTGGCATTAGCCATTCCGCTGTGGCTCGCAAGCATGAGCAATAACCTTAGCAATGCGCGGCAGCAGCTGGCGGTTGATCAAGCCAACGCGCAAATGCTTGAGTACCTTGAAAACAATACTCCAAACGATGGTGTGGTCGTTATCAATATTCAAGATGAAAACGAATATATCTATGAGATTCAGGCTTATTTTGATGCGCTAAGCAGTGTCCAAGGTGCCTCCGTGCTGGGATATGATCCCGCGGTTGGCTTGCCACAAGAGGCAACACTTCTGGCTGTACCAGTCATCAACAACCAACCCCTGCTAGCAATCAGAATGGGTATCATCGAACCCACCCAGCAGGAGTGGAATCGGGTCTTGCTAGGGGCACTTCAAGACTCAACAAACCCAACCTATCAAACACACTCGGAATTTCGGCTATCCATCGTCGATTTACCAAGGCTATTGTGTCCGCTAATATCCGAGCGCGGATACTGTCGCGGCGAGCGACCTTACGTAGATACCCGCAATTTTGAATACGGCTGGAACGTCTACCAAATAGACGGACTGGGGCGGGAATAGATGAACGTCAAGGAAGCACAGACCCCGAATCGCATCAGCATGGTGCTGATGCTTGCGATCGCGGCGCTGTTCATCGTTGCCGTAGTTATCGTGCGTTACAGGGCCAACCCTCGCTCCATTGGCTTGGGCAGCGACAGTGGGCTCTTTGCATATGGGGGTCAGCAGATCCTGGTTGGAGCAGTCCTATATCAAGATGTCTGGGATACAAAACCTCCTGGTGTCTTCTATATCAATGCCTTCGCCCTCGCCTTGGGAGGTGGTGGGCCATGGGGACTATGGGGTTTTGAAACGTTCTGGGCTGCCGCAACTGTTGTCGTGCTTCTGTTCGTCCTGAGCAACCTGTTTGGTTGGGTTCCTGGGTCGGTCGCAACGGCGCTATTCACATTCACGGCCCTCTACCCTGGTTATGTTGAAGGCGGGAATTTCACAGAAACCTGGGCGCTGCTGCCTCAAGTGCTGACACTGGCGGCTGCTTCCTTATTTTTTCGATCCGGTCGACGAGCCTGGCTGGTGGCGGTGGGTTTCCTCACGGCGATCGCTTTTTTCCTGAAGCCCACTTATGTTGTGCTTGGAATCGCCACCCTCATCGTGGCATCAATCACGGCGTTTCGAGCCGGAAACCGGTCCAGGGCATGGTCGCTGATCGGACTGTTCTCAGCCGGATTTCTAATTTTGATCCTTTTGGCCATTGGATATTGGGGCGCCAATGGTGCGCTTGGAGATCTGTGGGATGCCGTGGTTCGTCAAAATGCATCCTACGTTCAGGAAGGGCTTTCGTTGCGGAGCATCTACGGAACCGGCCGCCGCATCCTTCTGGAACAGCCGATGGCAACACTGACAACCCTCACGGTAGCCTCCCTGACCTTATTCCTTGTCGATAGAGGCCGAAATCCGAATCGAAACCCTGGATTGTCGAAAAGCAAAGAGGTCGGCCAGCCCGAATTGATTTGGGGAAGCGTGTTGATGATCGCCTATATCGCGCTGCCACTCGAAATCGCATTTGTAGCAATTTCTGGGCGCAACTTTGGACACTACTTCCTGACTCCACTGCCGGCCATTGCCGTCTCCATCGCATATCTGTTCGGTCGCATGCTGGAAGGCCTAAAGGCATCGCGAAGGCCTGCGCCGTGGCTGGCTGCTTCGCTCGCCATGCTTGGAATGCTGTTGGTAAGTTGGATGTTCGCAGTGCTGCCCGATGTACTTCCGGGCCGTGTGCAAATCAATGACCTTATCGCGCGACCATTTGCTACTGGCTACTTGCACGACGATCTTGAAAAATACGTCTTATCTGAAACTGCGCCAGACGATTCGGTGCTCGTCTGGGGATACGATCCCCGCCTTCACTTCATAACCGGGCGTCGGGCACCATCACGCTATTTATTTCATGCACAGCTAGTCACACCCGGATTGGCCGGCGAGCAGCGCTTCAATCAATTTCTTCACGATCTTGAAAACGACGCTCCTGCTTTAATCTTTGCACAGCCACAATCTCAGCATGCAGTTCCATTCTTTGGAGCTGCCGAGGGAGAATTCTGTAGGAGCTGTACCGAGGAGGGTAGGGAAAGCTTGCGCCGGTTAAAGGATTTCGTCGATCAGGAATATGAGCTGGAGACCACCATCGAAGACTGGTTGATCTATCGCATAAAGGATCAGGCTTGAGCTCTGAGGCTCCGCTTGTGTCGATCGTGACGCCTTCCTTCAACCAAGCTCAATACTTGGAGCAAACGATCCTGTCCGTTTTGGCTCAAGATTATCCCCGGCTGGAATACATCGTTGTCGATGGTGGATCAAGCGATGGGAGCTCGGATCTAATCAAGCGCTATGAGGACCGGCTAAGTTGGTGGGTGTCAGAAACCGATTCGGGCCAAGCTGAAGCGATCAACAAAGGGCTGCGCCGAGCCACAGGCGAGTATGTCGCTTGGCTGAACTCGGACGATCTCTACTATCGAACCCAGGTGGTTAGCGAGGCCGTTGCGGCGTTGCAGGAGCGCGAAGACATTGGCATGGTGTACGCGGATGGGGTGATGGTCGATTCTGAAGGAATGCTGTTGGATTGGCATACCTATCCACAGGTTGACCTGGTGGACCTACTGGCTTTTAAAGTTCTCCTGCAGCCGACAATCTTCATGCGCAAGGCAGTTCTCGACCAAATAGGTTACCTTCGAACGGATTTGAATCTGATCTTAGACCACGAGCTCTGGATCCGGATTGCGGCCAACTATCCAACCCTTCACGTCCAGGAGTATTGGGCGGTTGAGCGTACGCATGAGATCGCAAAGACGATCTCTAGGTCATCCGAGTTTGTCGATGAAGCTTTCAATCTCATCCGAGAGCTGGAGAATGAAGAACCGTACTCTGAATCTATTCGCGCGAATAATCAACAGGTCTTTGCGGGTCTACACGTATTTGCAGCACGTCGCCAGATTGACTCAGGGCAGCCGCGAGTCGCATTAGGTCACTTTCGAAAAGCATGGAGATTTTCACCACGAGCCGTGATCTCGGTCTGGTACAAGCTACTTCAGGCGCTGGGAGGAGCGGTGGGCTTGAGCGGCGTTTTTCTCTATTACAGGCGAATGCGCAGAATGTTTACTCACCGTAGACGCAAGCTAGCGGTTGACACGGAAGGAGTTCGATGGCGCTAATAAGCAATCGGGACATATCCATCACCGGCGTAAATTTTCACCTCCCCATAATCCTCAACCAAGGGCAGTCCGTGGAGTACGGTGCGATCCCCGCAAATTGTGCAGATGATCGCGCACGGACTAAAATTCGGATCAGATAGGAACTCCAGCTCGGGCAACGGGTAGATGCTCTCGATTCGAGTGCCGCTTTGAGGGGCTTTCAGCAACCACCAGAACAGGTATTCTTTGTCGTGGGAGTCGATTCTTAGCCCCACGTTTTGGCAACCGCTCCCTCGGAGGCTCGCAGTAGCTTGAACCGAAGAATCCTCTAGTTGCCGCCAGTTAGCGAAGAGCACGTCTTCCTCCGGTATTTCCAGAATGCTTCCAATGTGAGTGCATCTCCCAATACAAGGAATCTCGATTCCCTTTGGATCAATCTGCATGCCAATGAGTGGTCGTGTGGAGTTAAAAATGCTCCAGGGGATTGCCAAAAGCAGCAATACGACCACGGCGACGGATGCCGCGTAGCGGCCGGCCAACACCGCGAGCACCACACCAAAAACAGGAGCCCATGCGATCCAAAAGGGTAATTGGTAGCGAATCCCCCATGGATCGAACTTGACAACCAGAGCGAGTATCACGAAGAGACTCGCCACGACAACGGAGTATTCAAACAACAATCGGCTCTTAAGCCGGTTGCGACCGATGACGAGGGCTAGAACAGTAATTGCAATAAGTACAACATGGAGAGGGTTGGGGGCAAAATCCTCGTGGTTCCAAGCCCACGTTAATTCAAGGTTCGCGAGAGATTGATCATAAGTACCCAAAGCCGACCGAACCGTTTCCACAATTCTGGCATTCAAGTCCTCATATGGAGTTACAAAATGCATGATTGTGTTCCTCACCATGGCAGAAACGACAGCCATGACTGTTCTGGGTAGAAAAGTCATCGACTCGATCCACTCAGGTCCGCCAAGTGGACCACCGAAGGTGAGGGTATTCCTCAGCCAATAGCCAAAGTTGATCACTATTATCGGAACCGCAATCAGCACGCCTCGCACGACACTCGTCCGCCACCCATGTCGGCTAATTTGGTGGATGAAGAACCAGGCAATCACTGGTGCGGCGTACGGGTAGTAGGTCCCTTTTGTTAGAAGCCCGAGGGCCAGAGCCAGACTAAAGGCAAGCTCTTCGTCCCAGGTTAGCTCTCGGGTTACGCTAAGCGATGCGAAGCATAAAAGTGAGACCAACCAGAACGCAGTGACATAGTCATTCTGAGTGCTGGTAGCTTGCATCAATCCCATGGGAATACTTAATGCGAAAGCGGCGGCGACTAGCTGCCCTCGTCTACTTGCGCCTAATAACTTAGCCGCGAGTGTCACGCCGATCAGGCTGCCAAGCATACTTAGCCACTGGACCAAGTTAGCTAACTGGTCATCGCCCCACATCAGGCGAAGGTCGAGAATAGCGGTCTCTGCGAATATTGGATTGAGCAGCTGAGGGGAGAATCCCGTTGCATAATGACTCAGGCTCTGATTCTGGGCCCAATGAGCAACCCTGCTCATGTGATATAGAAGTGAGTCAGTGTTGTTGGGTGGAGAGAGGATGGCTACAACAAATAGCAGGCCAACGATGAGAACAAAGCCGGCGACCGCTATAATTTCGAACCGGCTAAGAGCTGGCAATGATTGACGAAACGCGTTTGCGCCAATGGATAGCCAACCCTTTCGCCAGCCTATACCCGCGACCAGCAAAAAAGCTACGAACCAGGCAACCGATAATCCTGTTGGGCTGAGCGCATTGAAAATGCTAAGCACTTCCGCGCTCAAGGCTACATACGCGCCAACCAGACCCGCAGCCTGCAGGAGTGCCAGCCGGCTGCCATTCGGCTCCGGCTTCGTAGTATTAAGCGCTCGAATTATTAGAAAGGTGAACGTGAAGGTCAAAACTGGGAGAAGAATCATGGATCGGGCGATCCCCCGAATCGTCTGATGATGCGATCTGTGATTCTTGTTGCTCTCTGCAAGGTGCTGGTCTCGGCGTATTGTAGTCTGCGCTTACAATGCTGGATCCTTGAATATTGCTAGTAATGAGTTCGCACCTGTAATTATTCGGAAGAAGCTGATTGTGTGGAACGAAATAGCTAATCGCGAATGATGAGTTCCGATTGTCTAGAGATTCTAAGCGTCGATCTCCTTGAGGAGCAGGCAGAGATCGTGGAATCGTTTCGCAAGCTGGCCGGCCGCCTGGGAATTCAGTTGGGTTGGCATTACGACCTCGATCTTGCCTGGGTTGGCTCTAAGCTGAATGATCCGGCCAAGATGCACATCCTCGACGCGGGAGCGGGAACTGGGGTATTGCAGTGGTGGCTGGCCGAGCGAGGCGCAGAAGTGGTCAGTATCGATCGCCTCAACCGGGCAGATTTATCTGGGCGCTTTCGTCTGTCTTACCGGGTCCGCGGGCTATCCGAGGACGACCTCCTGCCAATTTGGAGAGCGATCAGCGTTCGATTCTCTCAATCGGATTTGTCACTGATATCTAGAGCCAAAGCTGCATCTAAAGCCCTCGCAACCGCGGTCTTGGAACCCATTCGACCGAAAGCTCCTGGCCGAATCACAATGCATAAATCTGATTTGGACGACCTATCTGCATTTGAAAATGCGACCTTTGATGCGGTTGTTTCGATCTCTGCACTGGAACACAACGATATCGAGAACATCCCGGCTGTGATATCGGAGCTGGAGCGCGTGTTGAAGCCAGGCGGTCTGTTCCTCGTGACGATGTCTGCCGCAGGTGACAAGGATTGGTTCCACGAGCCATCTGCCGGTTGGTGTCTCACGGAAGAATCATTGCGGCAGATATTCTCCCTCCCGCCTGGATGTGGGTCGAACTTCTCCGAGTATGATTCTCTATTCGACGAGGTCCGCGCGAGCAAGGTCCTTCAGCAACGCATGCCTCCTGTGGCATACGAATCAGGAAGTGGGGGGATGCCTTGGGGGGTCTGGGATCCCCAATACCAACCGGTCGGTGTGAAAAAGCGTATTAAAGATAGTGTTAGCCAGCCGGAGGCTTCTGATCGATAGGCGGAGTTTGCAATCTAGCGTTCATCGATCTGCGCACCTGGGCGAGATCTCTGCTACCTGATATCGATTAAATAGGACACAACTGATGCCAGCTACGACTAGCGGTGATGCGGCTGACGGCGAAAGAGCGACCGAACAATCCAATCGTCTTCTGAGACTCTGGGTAAAGTTTACAAGCGATCCGATCCATGTAATCGCCCTAATCGTATTTGCACTTAACGTTTACCTCGTCTCCTCGAGTTTCTTTCCCAATCTTCACGAAATAAATGCGTGGGATGAAGCTGGATATGTAAATAGCGGGCGTACTCTCCTTGAAGGCCAATGGCCGGGAGTCTCAGGTAGCCCCCTGGTTGCAGTGCTCTATGCGATCACCTCCTTCGCGTATCTTGATTCCCCATTTTGGCTTGTGCATAGCACTTCCCTCGGGCGAATCCTCCTGTTTGCGCTGGTTTGGTTAGGTTCCTACGCGGTTGCTCGGAGATTGAACGGAACGGCCCGACCACTGTTCATGGTAGGGATACTGTTTGTTGGAGCGCTTGTAGTATCGCTGCTTAGCTTTCCGAGTGATCCCTTGTACGTTGGCTTTGCGGCGCTGGGTCTTGCGAGTGCGATGGCATATCTTTCAGGCGGCCGGATGAAGCATCTTGGCCTCGCGTCCCTGTTTATAGGCTTGGCCGCCCTTTCAAGGAATGACGGATTGGTGCTAGGGGTAGCGCTGATCTTGGCGTCGCCATTTCTGACACGGGCACCGCAATCTCGCTGGAGGGCTACGCGGGTCGCGATCGGGCCTTTCGCTTTGCTCATCGGCGGCCTCCTCCTATTCTTTGGCTTGAGAATCGGTGATTTCAGGCTCGGCACTCTCGAGCGAACGTACGACAATTTTGAGGCCGGCCATCAGGTGATCACGGCCGGAGAGGGACAAATCAATCCGGTAATTGAAGCCAAGCTTGCAGCCCGAGAGGCCTTTGGCACCCCGGAGGAGAACGGGTACTCAGTCTTCCGAGCGATCGCCAAGAACCCAGGTGTGTACCTTCAGCGGCTGAGAGCGGTGGTTCCGCGTTTGCCTGCACAGGCGCTGTCCGCGTATGGAGTGCGATTGGCTGCGCCGCTATTCTTGTTCGCAGCACGTGGAGTCTGGGAGCTTTTCCGAGAGCGGCGCTTCCGCTTGATGGGATTGTTTGCACTCTGGTTTGTCCCACTGCTGTCTGGGTTCCTCATCACCTTATTTCGAATAGGCCATCTGCGATTTCCGTTCTACGTCGTGTTTGCGCTAGCCGCCACCGGCATGGTTGCCTCTGTGCGCAATATCCGTAGCCGGCGCGAGCAGACGTTCATTGCGGTTGCGCTCATTGCCATGGCAATTTATGGCTTGATCGATGCAAAGCCCGCCATTGTGTACGGCGCTGTGATAACGTTCACGGCTCTGACGCTAGGACTCTTGGCTCTTGTCTACTGGCCATCACAATTGGAGAAATTGGTCGTGCCGGGTCTTCTTCTTCTCGCCGGCGCACTGATGCTACATGGTGACTTCCCAGGGCCAAAAACGCGCACGTTAGGTCAATTTGCGGATGAACAAGGCGTTATTTTCTTGACAGAGAACTTCGAACCCGGTAGCCGAGTAGCGGCAGGGTCACCCGGCCCGATCTATACCGCAGGAATGACCTATATGGGGCTTACTTCGCTCGACGTGCCCCGAACCGACACCGCTCAGGAATTTCTTGACTGGATGAATGGCCAGGAGATCGAGGCAATCTATGTAGATTCCAGCTTATCCTCGGATAATCCTTTCTTCTGGAACCAGATTTCAAGCTTAGTCGGATCCGGCATCGAGCGCGTGTTTGCGGCTGACGAGGGAAACATCCAGGTTCTTCTGCTGAGCGATTGAGTGATGGTCGATTTGATTCCTCGACGAACGCGGTATGGGGCGCTCCTTGCCCTTGCGGTGCTTCTTCTCATTGGGTTGGGAATTCGCCTCTACGACCTCACTGATCCACCCCTAGATTTCCACGAAACGCGCCAGCTTGGCTCGGCGGCAATCGCCCGCGGTATTTACTACCGGATATTGCCATCTGCCTCGGAGGACGTCGTTGACTTGGCGATCGGTCTAGCGGATCAGACTCCAGTGTACGAGCCTCGAATCATGGAAACGCTAACGGCAATGTCTTACCTCGTAGCTGGCGGCGAGTTCCTGTGGCTGGCGCGCGTTATCAGCTCGGTTTTTTGGGTCTTGGGCGCGATCGGACTTTACATACTCGCTAAGAACCTAACATCAAGCGCTGGTGGGCTCACTGCTGTGGCGTTTTATCTCATCCTGCCGTATGGCGTCATCGCGAGCCGATCCTTTCAACCCGACCCGCTCATGACTGCAATGATTGTTTACGCATTCCTAGCGATCTGGAGGTGGAGCGAAGAGCCGACCGATCGGCGTGCCGCACTCGCGGGGGTCGTGTCTGCCGCTGCGATACTGACAAAGGCCGTTGCGGCATTTCCTGTTTTGGGAGCGATCGTCGCGGCCGGATTAGGCGTGGTTGGAATCAAACGTGTATGGAGAGATCGACAACTTTGGCTGATGCTGGTTATTTGCGTACTGCCTACTTTGGTCTACTACCTGTTCCTGACGCCGGGAGGTCCTGGAGGTTTCTTTTCTTTCTGGGTGATTTCCCTGAGTGGCCTGCTACGAGAACCCTTCTTCTATGTACGCTGGGTGCAACAGGTTGAATTCGTTATTGGATTCGGATGGCTGATCGTTGGATTAGCAGGCACTTTACTGATTGGGAGGCGAGTTGGACGCATCATGCTTGTGGGCGCCTGGGTAGGGTATCTGGCATACGGATTAGCCTTGCCTTTTCAAATCATGACCCATGACTATTACCATTTGATGTTAGTGCCAATGGTTGCCCTTGGATTAGCTGCATGGGGAGCGTATGCGTACTCAGTTGTGGCCGAAAGGCATTGGGCATGGGGTATAGCGGCATTGGCAGTGGTCGCATTTGCAGCGGTATTCCAGCTCTGGGAGGCTCGCGTGACACTCGCCGCCGAAAACTACCGTCTTGAAGCCGAAGGATGGAGGAGGCTGGAAAACAAAATGCCGAGTGACGGCGGTATCTTAGCGATCAGCCATGGATACGGTACCCGTCTCCGCTACTACGCTTGGACCGGAACAAACCAGTGGCCGGGAGTGGCAGACATCGGGCTTGACGCGCTGAGAGGTGGGGGAGAGTTCGATTATGAGGCCGAATTTGATCGGCGGACGAGCGGCTACAGCTACTTCCTGATAAACAATTTTGCCGAACTCGATAGCCAGCCTGAGCTAAAGGGCATCCTTTACGAACAGTTTCCCATTTACGATGAGGGGGACGGATACCTGATATTCGACCTGACTCAGCGGATCGATGAGGATACTCAAGGCTGATCCCCAGAACTTCCGTGAGCTGCCACGAACACTCATTCACGTTTGAGTCGTAAGGGAGTGGAGCGCCTTAGAGAACGTGGGATGCTCAATACCGCCCGATCGGGTTTTGTCGCGGCATACGCTTCCCCATAGGCTGACACCCAAACCGCTAAACCTGAACATCCGACGAATCGTTGAGGGGTAAGAGCTATACCTGAAGGATCGAAGATGCGCGAAACAATCTCACGGGTTCCAGTTCATCCGTTGCTATTTGCCGCGGCATCGCCTCTGTCCTTATTGGCGAGCAACATCGACCAAATCCGCCCCAGCACCGCAATCCGGGTGGTCTTAGTGTCTGTCGCTTTTGGATTAATCGTGTATGTGATCTTGCGAATTGCTGTCGGCAATTGGAAGACAGCCGCGCTGATCGCATCCATATTGGTGGTGCTGTTCTCGACGTACGGATTGGCCTACAGTTTCATTCGTGATGCAGGAGATATAGGCTGGTCACTAGCTAGGCATCGATATTTGATGCCTCTCTGGTTAGTCCTAGCCGCGGCAGGCATTCTTGCCGTGATCAGAATCAAGGAATACGGAGGTGCCCTGACGAAGGCTTTCAACCTGGCCGGCGCGGTCGCGCTCTTGATACCACTTACTCAAATATTCGCGTATGGAGCGAGATCAGGAATCGCCAGTTTTGAGAGCGGGGAGGCGGTAAATTCTTCCCCCCATTTGAGCTTGCCCGTTAACCAAGCCGCTCCCGACATCTACTACATTGTTACAGATGCGTACACTCGGGACGACTACCTGCTCGCGAACTACGGCCACGATAATCGGCCATTCCTGGAAACGTTGGAGGAAATGGGTTTCTACATTGCTCGGTGCAGCCGAAGCAATTATGCTCAGACCGACTTATCGCTGCCGAGCTCGCTCAACATGAAATACCTTGAGGTGTTGGATGATTCATACCGATCTGGGAACACTGAGAAGATTGGTCTTGACCACCTGATCCGACAGAGCCGAGTTAGGCGCGAGCTTGAAGCTCTCGGGTATTCAATTGTCGCATTTGAAACAGGCTTCTTCTATACGCAACTTGAGGATGCGGATTACTACTATGGGCTGCCTAAACAAGGTACGCTTTCCGAATTCTTTAATTTCAGAGGGATCAACGGATTTGAGGCACTATGGCTCCAAAACTCGGGCTTCAAGTTTCTACTGGATTCTGCAATTGCAACCGGATTTCTTAGCCGGGTACTCCCCGATCTGGATCGACCTCGGAGTATCTACCGTGATCGAACGCTATTTGTGCTGGATCAACTCGAACGGGAGAATGTTCCGGCGATCCGGGGACCAAAGTTCGTATTCGCACACATCGTTTCGCCTCATCACCCGTATGTTATCGATCGGGAGGGTGAATTCGTCGATCGCGAGATTCCCGCTAGTGATCTGGAGGCGTATATCGACCAATTAGTCTATTTGAACAAGCGGCTAACTGGAATCCTTGAGGGTATTGTGGAGACTGCCGAAGTCCCACCAATCGTGATTCTCCAAGCGGACCATGGAAATATCGGCACGCCAAGTGAGAGGACAGCAATACTAAACGCCTATTATCTTCCGGGGGATGGTGAAGACGCGCTCTACCAAGGCATCTCCCCCGTCAATACCTTCCGGCTGATCTTCGATACATACTTCGGTGCAAATCTCGGTTTGCATGAAGACCGGAGTTTCCTTTCAGAGTACGACCTTCCGTTTGATTATGAAGAGCTCTTCACTTCAAGACCCGGCTGCAAGCCAGCTCCATGAAGACGCTCCGTTCATTTCATTTGCCTTGCGGCACAATCGATAAGATACGTGCATAACCGGAATCCTGTCGCTCGAACTGATACCCGATGATGCAAACCTCTAATCTCAAGAGCGTTCGGCGTTTCCTCCCGTGGGTGCTCCTCGGAGCTGTCGCTGCCGTACAAATTTATCTAGTCTTTTCAAGTTATGGGATCCCATGGCTGAAGGCCGCGTGGAGAACGCGCAATGTTGAGGCTGAGACTAGAAGTGCGAGGTTCCTCCTGGGGCGCCGTGCCGCGAACTACTTGCAATTCATCAAAGATAATGTCCCCGAATCCGTTGCGGTCGTATTGCCCTATCGGGTAGGGGAGTTTTCACAACAAAGTCTGATGCAGTTCTTTCTTATGCCGCGCGGGATTCCGGGCTGTGGTTGCGAAGGCAATAAGTTAGATGAGATGTCGACGGCATGTATCCAATGCCTGCGCCGGGGAGATCTAGCCGTTCCGGCGATTGGTGATTTCCCACTGGAGGAGGCGCTAGCGGGTTCTAAGCTCTTGGTTCAGCACGATGAGGATTCCGGTTGGTTCCACGGTGTTTACCTGACTGAAAGTGTCGCCTCCGGCCAGGCGTTCGGGACTGCTGAGCTACCCCTATCGCTGGCTATCCCGCTCGATATTCTACTCTTTGCTGGGATATTCTTGCTCGGCACACTCGCGATTGGCGTGACGACTCGAAATCCGAATTGGGGAGACATCCTGTCATCTTCAATCCCCATCGGCTTGGGCCTATGGACGATCGCGTTGTTCCTGGCAGGCTGGGCAGGGATCACGATTTCGCGCGGTTCCATATTGATCACATTTGCTCTGCTGGCTGGAGGCCTGAGCTTGCTGCGGTATCGAAGAGTAGGATCTCTTTCGCCATTTCCTAAAATCGAGGCTGGTCTCACGAACCTCAAATTGGACCGTGATCGAACAATATGGCTCCTGGCACTTTTCGGAGTGCTGCTGCTGGCGATGGCCGCCATAGTTATCTCTCTCGGGAGAGGCTATTCGACATACGATGGGATCGCGAACTGGGCTATCAAGGGATATGCAATTGCTGAAACTGGCTCGATCTTCGCCGGCGTGGACTGGGGTAATCATGGGTTGGCATACCCCCAGAATATCCACCTCGCCGTAGCGCTTTTTAGAGTAATGGATGGCGACGTCCTGCCCGGCTCAAAATTGATTTTCCCGATGCTGGCCCTATCTCTAGTTATTGGCTGCTATGTTATGTGGCGACGGGTCGACGTAACGAGAATGGGTTCCGGGCTAGCCACCTTGGCTCTGGCCTCACTGCCTCTCCTGTTCTTTCACTCCACAATTGGATTTGCGAACGCCCCGTTTACAACCTATATCGTACTGGGGATCCTCCATATTGCGCACGGGGCTAAAAGCGAAAAACGATCTGCACTTGTCCTCGGTAGCTTAATGCTCGGATTTGCCGCGTGGACGCGACCCGAGGGAGTAGGGTACTCATTGCTGATTCTGCTCACGCTAGTGGTTAGCTCTTGGCTCCTTTGGCGGCGGGTTATCTCGCTTTCTGCCGCGGCGGTTCCGCTGATTGCGATTTCAGCTATGTGGATGGCTTTTGGCAGCCGCTACGTGGCGGAGGATGAGGTCGGGGATTTGCTGGGGCGTTTTGTGCCAGCGGTGATCAATGGCGACATTCGAATCGAGCCGCTTTCGACCGTCTTGCGGTTCGCCGCGAAGGAGGTGCTCCGGTTTGAGGCGTGGGGCCTGCTGGCGATCGCAATACCGGTACTGATGGTCACCGGGCTGAGCAAAACATTAAGGTCCTGGAATCGAATGGCTGTACTCGTAGGAATTGCAGGCTTCGTTACACTTGTTATTCCAATGGCAATGTTCTATATCGCAGGCTATTCACCGGGCTATTCCGTGGGTTTCTTAGGTGACTCCTTTGATCGCGCCATGTTGCCCGGAGCGATTACAGTGTTATGGTCTGCAGCCGCGCTAGCAATGGGCCAAGAGGCTGTCCATCGCCCGGGGCTAGCTGAATGACACAGCCTTCCGCATCGATTCGAACTCCGATAGTTTCCATCGTGACCCCCTCCTTCAATCAGGCCGAGTATTTAGAGCAGACGATGCTTTCGGTTCTGAATCAAGGCTATCCTGAAATTGAATACATCGTTGTCGATGGAGCGTCGTCGGACAACAGTCCGGAGATTATCAAACGCTATGCGGATCGACTGGCTTGGTGGGTTTCGGAGCCAGACGCTGGACAAACGGACGCAATCAATAAAGGTTTCGCAGGAGCGACCGGTGAAATCATTGCATATCTCAATTCGGATGATCTCTACCGACCTGACGCCGTTCGAGAAGCTGTTGAGTATCTGCTCGGCCATCCGGAGATTGGAATGGTCTATGGAGATGCCGATTACATCGATGAGCATGGAACCATCATTGGCCAATTTTCGGCCGCTCAAACGGATTACGGGCGTTTGCGCCGCGGATATGTGCATATTCCGCAGCAGGCCGCCTTTTTCCGCGCTGATCTTTGGCGGAAGGTTGGACCGCTTGATTCCAGCTTCCAGTTTGCGATGGACTACGATTTGTGGGTGCGAATATCTGCGCTGGCACCACTCCACTACATTCGGCGACCGTGGGCGGCATTTCGGCTACATGATCAGGCGAAGACCCGCGCAGCAATTGAGCTCTGCTGGCCGGAGATGATTCGGGTCCATCGCCGTCTCGGTGGGAGCTACTTCTCAATCATCTATGCCAAGTACCTGTTGCGACGACTGCTTGAGCCGATCTTGCCATTCCGACTGCGGACCAGGCTCTGGCTGCAGAAGCGGAGCCTCGACCAGTCTGCGACGGCCAGCAAGTGAGCTTGCGAAGATCCGGCTGCGGCATGAATGTAAATTCTCCAGTTCGCTAGTCCTCAAACTCATGAGCGCAAGAATTAGTCGTCTGAGGACCTGGCTGGATCACGAGTGGTTTCATCCGCTTGTGCTGCTAGTTGTTGCGATCCTGGCCTTCGGCCTGTTGATCCCCTGGTTGGGCTTCTACTGGGACGATTGGCCAAAGGCCTGGTTTCTACACCTCCTGGGTCCCACGGGGTTCGATGAAGTGTATGGGGCCGACCGACCCAACCTCGCCTGGACCTATCTCATCACGACCACGATCCTTGGGGAAAGCCCAATCGCATGGCAGATCTTTGGACTGCTTTCGCGGTGGTTGAGCGCGGTCGCACTCTGGTGGCTGCTTCGGCAAGTCTGGCCGAAGCGATCTGACGTCGCAGTCATCGCGTCCCTGATCTTCCTCGTATTCCCAGGTTTCAGCCAGCAATACATCTCCCTGATCTACAGTCACTTCCTATTTATCCAGGCCGTGCATCTCGCGTCGCTGGGTCTCATGGTGCGGGCGATTCGCCACCTGAGGCATCGCGTGCTCTTGACGGTGCTTTCCATTGCCGGCGCGCTCTACAGCTTGCTTAGCATCGAGTATTACTTTGGGCTGGAACTGCTGCGACCGCTCCTCATCTACTGGACCGTGGCAGACGTATCCGAGAACAGGAGCTCTCGGCTCAAGCGCACTTTGCGGTACTGGCTTCCATATATCTTGATTTTGCCCATCTTCTTGTTCTGGAGAACCCAGGTCATCGGATATCCAACATACGAGCCGACGCTTGTTAATCGTGTGTTGGATCAACCCGTGCTGGTTTCGCTTGAAGAGCTGGTCCGGCTTGTGGCTCACGACACCGCCCTGGCATCGGTCGGATCCTGGATCAGACTCATACCGTTGCCCACTCCTGACAGCTTCGGCCTGTTTTCAATGGGGCTGTTTATCGCCGTATTAGCTGCGGTTTTTGTGATTGCAGCGACTTATCTGTTCCGATTTTCAAGTCGGAGCGGCGACGTCCACCTAAGGCTGGCCGGCGCGATTCTCATAACGGGCGTATGGGCAAATCTTGCTGCCGGGTGGCCGTTCTGGCTCACCGACTTGCCATTGAGAATGTCTTTTCCGAACGACCGCTTCATGCTGGCCTACATGCTTGGCGGCAGCTTGATCGCGACGGCGGTCATCGTGGCGTTGGGCATCTCTAGTCGAACTCGCGTCATTGCTGTTGCTCTGGCCGCGGTGCTGATCGCCTTAGGTGCCGGCCAGCAAGTTCGATACGCTACTGAATACCGGCGCGAACGCGATTCCCAAAGCAATCTCATATGGCAGTTCATATGGCGCGTGCCGGATTTGGCTCCAGGAACCACGGTTCTATGGAATGAACTTACATTTAAGTTCGATGACGATGAGGCCGTGACGGGTGCCGTGAATTGGATCTATGGTGAGGATGAACGACCAGGTGAGATGCAGTATCTGGTTGCCGACCTGAAATTGCGGCTTGGCAGGTCTTTCTCGTCGCTGGAGGAAGGTGAGCCAATCCATAAGAACTACCGGGCAACCACTTTCGATGGCAGCACATCTGAGGTGCTCGTAATGTCATATGCCCCTCCGAAGTGCCTGCGAGTATATGATGTGGTCTTGCATGACTCCCTCCCAGGGATTCCCGACCCTCTACCGGAGGCGATCCCACTATCCAATCTCAATCTGATCCTGAGCGACTCGGATCGTATACTCGAACCTCCACTCCATGTACTCGGACCCGAACCGTCAC
>SDBT01003615.1_pt1 | contig 26618 bp, 27 predicted proteins | sample 2277101 | NCBI WGS metagenome assembly SDBT01 (sample SAMN10404973, study PRJNA504765) | marine sediment metagenome | isolation source: marine sediment core GS10_PC15, 103 cmbsf | place: Arctic Ocean: Southern Knipovich Ridge | collected 2010 | reverse complement strand
CGAAATTGACAGGGACGCTTTTCGGGAGGCCATTATCAATGCATTTTGTCACAGGGATTATTTTGAATATGATTCTGTGAATATTGCAATTTTTAAAGACCGGGTTGAAATCAGGAATCCCGGCAGACTCTATGGCGGTTTGACCATCAAACAAATCAGAACCAGGATGGTTTCACAAAGAAGAAACGAACTGATTGCGGACATATTTCACAGGGGTCGTTTTGTTGAAAGATGGGGCAGAGGAATCAGCCTTATTCTTTCTAAAGAACCGACCGCAGAATTTGAAGAGATAGGCGAATCATTTTATGTCACATTTAAACGGAAAAATTACGAAAGCCGGATGCCCCATAAGACAAAGTTGCCTGAAAAGTTGCCTGAAAAGTTGCCTGAAAACCTATCTGAACTTCAGAGGATTATCATGACCAATATGTTCCAAAAGCCAAAAATTACATACGCCCAACTTGTAAATATTACAGGTAAGTCAAGGGAAGCTATCAGGAAAAACATCAACTCATTAAAGAAAGCAGGGCTCGTAAAACGGATCGGCCCTGATAAGGGTGGGCACTGGCAGATTACAACGAATGGATCATCTCCCGATTAGTTGTAGTTTTAATGCGAACTAAATGGGCTATCTCCAACTGAGCAGGCGTAATCCCAGAGGGTTCCAGGGGTCAAGGATTCAAGGGTTCGAGTGACAAGAAGTGAAGCATCAGCGCTCAATGCTAAAGAATTACAAAGACCTGAAAGTCTGGAAAAAGTCATACGAACCCTGTTTGGAAATATATAGAATAACAGCAAAATTCCCAAAAGAAGAAAGATATGGTCTAACTTCACAGATAAGAAGGTCGGTTGTTTCTATTCTGCTATATGTCTTTATTCTGGAGGAAGTAAAGATATTATCATTCTGTGGCCGGGTGGGTCGGGAGTCCTGAAAACACAGATACCTGCCAGGGAAAGCGGGGGGACGTCACCCCCTTGTTAGTCTTACTGTCTGTCCTGCCTTGGCCTTGAAGTAGGTGCTGGCGTGTGCTTGATTTACAGAGAGCTCAAGGAGGTCGCGGCTTCCAAACACAGCCACGGGGGAGCCGACCTTGACCGAGTCGTATGAGCTTGACACACCTTTGATCTTGAACCTTCCCAGCCTTATCACAATATCTTCGAGTTTGTGGCCCTGCCGAAACCTGTCAAAGGTTTCCTGATCAATGTTGGTCGTGAGATTGCCGAAACGGTCGATGGATATGATGTTGCCAATCAGTTCCTGCTTTAAAGAGACAACAGGGGTAGCAATATCAAGCGTCACCATATCAGAAGGCCCTATGCTTTTTCCCAAGCGGGCCATATCTACACCCTTTGACAGGTGTGCGGCGGCCGGGGCGAGTATGTCACGGCCGTGAAATGTGTGGCTTACCGGCTTTAAGAAATACTTCTCGTTTGTTACTGCACGTATCTCATCCACGTTTTGATTCTGTATGACCAGACTCAAAACACCGTTATCCGGAGCAACGAAAAAGTGCCCGTCCTTTTTGACACAGACAATCCTTCTCTTTCCGCCAACACCGGGATCAACCACGATTACATGGACGGTGCCTTTTGGAAAATATTGAAAGCCATTCTTAATAATAAGGGCCGCTTGCACAATGTCGTGCCTTGCGACATCGTGGGTGAGGTCTACAAGCCGGGCATTTCTGTTGACAGACAAGATGACTCCCTTCATGACGCCCACGTATTCGTCTTGAAGACCGAAATCTGTCAGAAGGGTTATGATAACGGGAGAGTTTTTGTTCAATTCTTCTTAAACAGGCCGTGCTGGATGGAATAGCCAAAATGCCGGTATGCTTCTTCTGACACCTTACGCCCGGATGAGGTGCGGGTGAGGAACCCGGTCTTCAGCAGATACGGCTCCACCACGTCCACCAGGGTGTCTGACTCTTCGTGCAAGGTGGCCGCAATGGCTTCTATGCCTGCAGGTCCACCTTTGTAGAAATCGATGATTGCTCTCAGAAACTTTCTGTCCAGGACTGTCAGTCCCTTTTCATCCACTCCTTCAAGCTCCAAGGCCTGCTGGGCCGTGTCTTTTCGAATGACCCCGTCTTGTCTTACCTGGGCAAAATCCCTTACCCGCTTCAGGAGTCGATTCACGATCCGGGGGGTTCCTCTGGAACGACGCGCGATCTCGTAGGCCCCGTCATGGTCGATTTCCACATTCAAAAGAACTGCTGAGCGTTTTGCAACCTTCACCAGATCTTTCACACAGTAGAAGTCAAGGCTTCTGAATATCCCAAACCGTTCCCGCAAGGGAGCTGAGAGCAAGCCTGCCCGCGTGGTGGCACCCACCAGTACAAATTGTTCCAGCCGGTATCGGTGACTTCGTGCGTGAACGCCCTTGTCAAAAATAAAATCCACGGCAAAATCTTCCATGGCCGGATAGAGAAACTCTTCAACAACCCTGGGGAGCCTGTGGATCTCGTCAATAAACAGTATGTCTCCTTCTTCCAGGCGGGTCAGAATGCCCAGCAGATCCCCGCCCTTGTCGAGCGCCGGGCCGCTGGTTACTGTGATGTGAACCCCCATTTCCTCGGCAATGATGTGGGCAAGTGTGGTCTTTCCCAGACCGGGAGGGGCATGAAACAGAACGTGGTCCAGTGGTTCCTTTCGCTGGCGTGCAGCCTCGATGGCAATATTAAGGGTTTCGATCACCCCTGCCTGGCCCACATATTCTTTCAAGCTCTTTGGCCTGAGGCTGACGAATTGAGATGCCTCCTCGGTAGGGACATCCTGTTGCTGGTCCAAAGAACAGTTGCCCTTTTCAAGTGTTATACCCTTTTGCGCGTTCTCGCCTGGCATCAGGTGACCTCACCACGATAGACTTCTTCAAGGAGCTCTTCTGCAGAGGCAATAGAACTGTTTCGCCTAAGGGCAGCCAATATCATTTCCTTGGCCTCTTTTGCCTTGTGGCCCAGTTGTTTGGTCAGGACCTCCTGGACTTGAAGCTTGAAATCTTCGGGCGGTCCTGCCCCGGTCGGCTTTTCAGAATCCCTAATTAGGGCAAACTTGGCCACTTTACCTTCCAGGGTTGCCACTATCTTTTGTGCTGTGCGGTTTCCAACGCCTTTCAATTGCTTCAGATATGACACATCCCTGGCTTCTATAGCCCTGGCAATGTCGCGAACCGGCATCGTAAGAGCCTGAAGCGCCTTGATTGGCCCGATGTCTTCGACTGATATGAAATGCTGGAAAAATTCCCGTTCCACTTCCAGGTTGAACCCTATCAGGGTGGGTTTTGGCTGTCGCTCTGTCTGGTGGAAATAGATGAACAGTGCAATCTCGTCACCGATTTTTTTGGCATCAAGATCGGACCTGACCATGGCGGGCAGGAGTATTTCGTAGCCGATATGATTGGTCAGCAGCAAAATGCGATCGTGTTCCCTACTGAGAAGTTTGCCCTCCAAATATCCGATCATGTTCTCCTCTCAGCAGCCCCACCAGGGCAAGGGAAAGCGCATCTGAGGCATGCGCCGGGGAAATGGAGTCCTGTTTTTTCAATAAATGCCGCACCGCTTTTTCTGTCTGCGCCTTGGTGGCATTGCCATTTCCGGTCAGCACTCGTTTGGCTTCCTTTGCAGGAAGCTCAACAGCCGGGACCCCGCACTTTGAGCCTGCCAGCAGAATGACACCAGAGACCTTTCCAAGGGAGATGCTCGACTTGGGATATCGCCCCAGGGAAAAGATGTCTTCAATGACCATAAGGTCGGGCCTTTCGTCATCAAGAATGCAGCGGAGTTCAGAAAAAATATGATCCAGCCGGCTGGCCAAGGCCTCGTCCTTTGAGGTTCGAATCGTGCCGAAGGCATAGTCTCGTATTCGTAAACCAACCCCCTGCACAATGCCAACACCAGTGTGAGCCAGGCCAGGGTCTACGCCAATGACCTTTAGTGCTGATTTCAATCGGCAATGCTGTCTGGGCATGTGTGGATCATTGCAGTGTCTTCAGCTTTTTCTTGGCGATTTTTGCTTCGTTGGAGCCCGGGTATTTGCGGACAAGTTCCTGAAGGATAAGTCTTGCGTTGGGTTTGTCACCAAGATTCAAAAATGAGAACCCCTGCTTGAGCAGAGCCCCGCGAATTTTGTCTCCCTTGGGGTAGTCTTCAATAGCCTTCTGATATTCCAATATGGCCTTTTCATACCACTTTTCACGATAGTAGATTTCCCCAACCCAAAACTGAGCATTGTCGGCATACTTGGATTTGGGGTAGCTTTCCAAGTAGGCTTCAAATAGCTCGCGAGCCGTCTCATACTCACCCCGGTCGAACTGGCGCTTCGCCTCAGAGTAAAGTTCGTCAGACGTTTTTTTGCCTTCAGGTTTTTCCGTCTCAGGCCCAGGGGACTCCAAGGAACCAAGCTTTTCTGATGGCTCCATGCCCAGGTATTGTTCCAATCGAACAATGCGATCAAGGCTGCTTTGGACGGATTTTTCAAGTTGATCCCGGCTCTGTTGGCGTCTGTCTTCCGAGGCGGACAGGGTGTTTGTCTTTTGTTTGGCGTGATGCTGGGATTCTTCCAGCAGACCCCGAAGGGACAGCATCTCTTCTCTCACGTCTTTCACAAGGGCATGCAGTTCGGCATACCTGCCCCGATAGTCTTCGTCCAACGTTGCCTGTTGGTCGCGGTAACTTGCCAGGTCGGATTGAAGCGCCTCGGCTCTTTGTTCTTGGGATATCAGGCGATCGTTGACTACGACAAGATCCTCCTGCAGAGCGCATCCGCCAAATGTCATTAGTGCAATGGCCAGTAAGGCCTTGCAGCTGTTTGCAATGTTGATGCGCATGGCCGCTCTAGAGAGGTTGTGCAACAAGATCTCGTGTAATTGTGCCAGAGATTGAGCGCTTTGCAAACGTCTCGATACAAAGCGGATATAAGGCCTCGAGATGTGATCGGTTGCAGGCAGGTGACCGCCTGCAACCTGCGGCAATTTTCTACCTTAATACAAATTGTGCCCGTCTGTTCTTGGCCCATGCCTCTTGGTCGTGGCCGGCATCCAGGGGCCGTTCCTCTCCATAGCTTATCGTGGTGAGGCGGTGGCGACCAATGCCCAGATCAACCAGATAGCTCTTGGCACTTCGAGCGCGTCGGTCCCCGAGGGCCATGTTGTATTCGCTGGTTCCTCGTTCATCGCAGTGGCCTTGGATAACAACAGTAACACCGGAATTTTCTTTCAGCCACCTGGCCTTGCGTCGGAGGAGCTGCTTGGCCTCATTAAGGAGCCTCGATTTGTCAAAGTCAAAATGGATGTTTTCGTTGAGGAACCTTTCCCGTTCAGACGTCTCTTCAAGCCTCCTTTGAGAACTGGCGTCCCGCAGGCGTTGCTCTTCCAATCTAGCCCTCTCCTCTCTAGTCCTCTCCTCCTCATCAGTCGCGGGTTCTTCTTTGGCAACCCCAGGTTCAGACTTGACCACCCGTTTGGCACAGGAAGCAGCGAACATGAGTCCGGGAACGACCAGCAAGAGTGCCAAACTTACCCAAAATCTCTTAGTCATGACGATTTACCTCCTTTGCAGCACAATCAACAGTTAAGAACAATGTTTCCACAAATGTTTTGGGTTTTCGAATTATTTGAAAATTCACCAAAAGTCAATGGCCAACTTACATAAATTGCAGATCTCTGCAGTCCCCATGGATCGGGACGGGCAATGCCCTCGCTATTGCGGTTCAAAGGCCAGATAGGCGGGGGGACCAACAGGGGTCTGTCTGTTCACCCCCCAGGGCAAGCAGGCGCCTCTGATTTGAACCATTGGCATTCATGACGTAGACCCTGGAAGGACCTTCTCGGGTGGAAGCAAACGCTATCATGCTGCCGTCCGGGGACCAGGTGGGCGACTCATTATTTCCAGCGTCTTGGGTCAGTCGTCTCAGATCATATCCTTTCAGGTCGATCAGATAGATGTCGGCCCGGCCGTGTTTGTCAACCCCGGTGTACGCTATGTAATCGCCTCTGGGCGACCACTGGGGCGAGGTATTGTACTTGCCCTCATAGGTCAGCCTACGCACCTTTCCATCTTCAGTTTCTTTGATGTATACCTGAGGGGACCCCGACCGGTCGGAAACAAAGGCAAGGGCCTTTGCATCCGGTGACCATGCAGGGGAAACATCGATGCTCCAGTGGTATGTTAGCTTTTTTGTGATCTTGCCTTTGCCCGTGAGGAGGTATATGGCCGGGTTGCCCTCGTGGGAAAGTGATGCTGCAAATGCAAATTGCCCCGGAACCCAAGCCGGCGTAATGCTCGAACCGTCAAAGGAGACAAAAGTGCCCCGTCGCTCATCAATATGTCTGACATACAGATCTGGTTTGCCGCGCCTGTAGTCTGTATAGGCCAGCCATTCGCCGTCTGAGGACCAGGCCGGAAACAGGGTGATCGCATCGGTGTCAGAAAATTGCCAGGGGTTGTATCCGTCAAAATCAGCAAGGAAGATCTCCTTTTCCCCTGTTGTGGTGGATACAAAAGCAATTTGCGTGTTAAAGATCCCTTCATAGCCTGTGAGACGATGGATAATGTCATTGCAGAAGCGACGAATCATTCTGCGGTGATCTTTCAGGTGACCGGTGTATCTCTTGCCGATGATGAGACGACCGCCGAAGGTGTCAAAGAGGCGAAGTTCTATCCTGAGAAGATCTCCCTGGAACTCGAAACCACCCTTGATCAGAAGTTCAGAACCGATATCGGTCCAGTTCTTGAAGTTGATGGCATGCTGCATAAGGCTGGCCTGTTGGGGATTCTCCAGAAAGCTTTCCCGGTCCAGGATTTGAAAAAAGCCCGTAAAACCAATCGTTTCTGCGATCAAGTCTGCAAGCGTTGTGACAAGCTCGGGATGCTGGCCTTCAGAGGCCGTTTGTTTGAACACAGGCACTGCGGTGGGGATCTTTCTCAGATGAGGAGAAGAAATGTCTATATAGACGCGGGCCTGGCAGGGGGTGGCCGAACAAAAGAGGAGGCCCGCACAAATACCCACCATGACGGCGACAGAGGATCTGAGAGGCAGCCTGGCGATCATAGGCTCAGGGGCTCCTTTTCAATTCAGAGAGATTGAATCTTAACCCAACCTCGTAGTATGGGCGAAGGAATCCTTCAGGCAGTGGTGGCAGGGGGTCTGACTTTTTTACTGCCTTAAACACGGACTCGTCAAAATAGCCGTCCCCGGACCTTTTTTCAAACCATATGTCTCGTATCTCTCCGGCCTTCATAATTTTCACGATGATGACTGCCGCCAGATCATTGCTGCCGCGAGCCATGTGTTCAGAAAAGGCCCAGTTTTTCTGAATTCGATGCCAGATTTCAGCATTGTAGATATCCAGGAGCTCCAGTGCCTTCTTGTTCATGCCGGCCTTTTCGGTTGCCCCACCCTTCATGGCCGTGCCGGCGGATGCATCTACTTTCTTTTTCAACCTGTCAATGGCATGAAGTACAGAACTGGGCCTGGACTGAGGGGCCCTTTTTTCAATTCTTTCAATGGCACTGGTGATGACCTTTGATACATCGAAGGTCTTTTTCTTAAGCGACCTCTTGACCCGCAATGGTTTGGGGCCAATGGAAACCGCCTTGACGCCTTGTTCCTTGGGTTCATGGGCTTTGGATTTTTCCGGATCCTTCAGCTGAACCTTCTTGCGGGTTGGTTCGGCCTGCACTGGAGGCGCCGCGCCCACTTGATCAGCCGACGGCCGTGCCTGTGGTTCACCTTGAGGAAGACTCACCAGGTCAACCTCGACAGCCGAGGGCGCATAATGTCTGGTGCGTCTCAGCTCCGGCAAGAAGACGATCCCGGAAAAAAACAGCATGTGGCATATTGCAGATAGGACGAGCATTCCAATCCATGATTGGTCTGTGTAAGGGATCTGTTTAAAAACTTGCTGATGGGCAACCACGAGTCTACCGTTTTTTGCGGATCTTCTTGAGAGGCTCGGTGACCATTCCAAGTTTTTCCACACCGGCGTTCTTCACCTCGGAGATCACTCTCACCACCACGCCGTAAGGCACACCCTTGTCTGCCCTGAGGTAGACTTTGCTATCTGCTCGACCCTCCAGGATCTTCTTCAGCTTGGCCTGAAGGGCATCAAGAGCCACTTTGTAGTCATTGATGTAGATCTGCTGGCTGCCATCCACGGTAATAATCAAGTGCTCCTTTTCCGCCGGCAAGGGCTTGGAAGTCGTCTGGGGCAACGATACGTTCACCCCCTGCATCATCATGGGAGCCGTCACCATAAAAATGATCAACAGGACCAGCATGACGTCCACCAACGGCGTAACGTTGATTTCGGACATGAACCGGCTGCCGCCACTGCCCATAGCCATGAGCCTAGGTATCCTTTTGTGTGATCAAGTTGCGTTCGACCAGGTTCAAGAAATCAGCGGAAAAGCTGTGCATTGCAGACTCCAAGACCTGGACTTTGCTGGCAAAATAGTTGTACGCAACAACTGCTGGTATTGCGGCCGCCAATCCGGCGGCCGTGGCAATAAGGGCCTCTGAAATGCCTGGTGCAACGATGGCCAGACTGACAGAACCCCTGAGGCCAATTCCGCGAAAGGCATTCATGATCCCCCAAACCGTACCAAAAAGGCCTATGAAGGGGGCAGTATTTCCCGTGGTTGCCAGAAAAGACAGGGTGCTGCTGAGTCCGGTAAGTTCGGTGTTTACAGCTCTGCGAAGCGCCCGCTTTATGTTGTCAAGTGCAACCGTGTCAGAGTGAAGCGCTGCCCCGCGAGCACTGTCATTTTCTCCTTTGCGTGGCCGGGATTTGTTCACTTTATTGAGTTCAACACAGGCCACCCGAAAGACCCGGGCTATTGGGCTGTAACGAAGTCCCTTTGAGGCCGCTAAGGCCTCAGAAAGGCTGGCCTTGTTCCAGAAGAGGTCAAGAAAATAGGTTGATTCCTGTCTTGCCTTTCTAAAGAACCTGTATTTGGTGAATATTATGGCCCATGATGCCATTGAGAAAAACAGCAGGAGCAGCAGCACAAAGCGGACCATGAGTCCTGAGTTGAGAATCATCTGGACAATATCACTGCTGGCGGAAGTAGGCATCGATTATTTCAATTTTGATGGAATCGTAAAAAGTCCGAATTAGACGGCAAAGCAAAAAGCTCCAAATTCAAGGCGCGCAAATCCTGAGGAATGCGGCGTACTTACTGTACGCTGGAGTGACGAAGGATGCAGCGCAACGCAGAAGTTGGACTTTTTGCGAAGCCGTCAATTTTAGGTTCTGACCATCAAAAGCTGGCTGAGCTCCAAAATTCCCAAAAATCTAGCTTCAACAGGAGGTTACATAAGATTCCACGGGGTGTCAAGTCATTTTCGGGTTGCCTTCGGCCTTGCTATTGGATAAATGATAGCTGTTAAGAAAGGCTCGATCAAGGAGACTTGTGCCGTCGTGAAATCAATAGCCAATCTGTTATTTGAAGCAAGAATTTTGAAAGATATCCCAAGATCCGGTTTTCACTTTCTGGGTTCGGGCCGCGAGTCAGTGGCCGAACACAGCTTTCTCACCACCTTTGTTGGCTATGTTCTGGCACAAATGCTCCCGCAAGCAGACGAACTCAAGCTCCTTCAGATGTGTCTGATCCATGACCTGGTGGAGGCCAGGACCGGGGATCTAAACTATGTTCAGAAAAAATATGTTGCGTCGGACGAATCCAAGGCCTTGGCAGAACTGACAAAAAACATCCCTTTTGGCCCGGCTTTGCGGAGCATCTTTAAGGAGTTTGATGCAGCCAACACCCTTGAAGCACAGCTTGCCCACGATGCCGACCAACTTGCCCTTGTTTTGGAATTAAAGATGCTGCAAGATACGGGCCACCGCGGCCCCGAAGGGTGGCTGCCTCACGTAGTTGGACGCCTGCGAACAGAAGCAGCCCAAAAGCTGGCAAAAGAGGTGCTCAAGACCCCTTCAGACGAGTGGTGGTTTGCGGAAAAGTACCCTGATGAACTTTGAATCCATTATTGGCCAGGAGCGTCCGATCCGCTGTCTGCAAAAGATGCTCAAAAAGGACCGCCTTGCACACGCCTTGCTCTTTACTGGAATTGACGGGTGCGGCAGACAAACAACGGCCAAGGCGTTGGCCATGGCTCTTAATTGCTTGAGCCCCAAGGCAGTGTCAGCATGTGAGCAGTGTCGATCTTGCCATAAGGCGACTTCCGGCAATCATCCTGACATCGTCACCGTGAATCCCGACGGTGCCTTTATCAAGATAGACCAAGCAAGGGCCGTGGGTAAAGAGCTCAGACACGCTCCCCTTGAGGGCAAGCGCCGTGTGATTATCATCAATGACGCACACGCAATGAACGCTGAAGCTGCTAACGCAATGCTGAAAGTGCTGGAGGAGCCGCCTGAGCACACAGTCATCATACTGACTGCGAGCCAAGCAACGGACCTGCTGCCGACCATTGTGTCCAGGTGCCAAGAGATCGCCTTTAACCCTATTCCCTATGAAAAGACCGCGGATATGCTGGTGGCCAGGCAGCGCCTGGACATACAGACTGCCACCACGGTTGCCATGTTGGCCAGGGGGAGCCTTGGCAAGGCCTTGTCTGCAGATGCTGACAAGTGGATGCTCTGGCGCAGCCAGGTTCTTGAACGAATGGAATCAGTTTTTGCAGAATCATTATGGCCTCTTTTTGCCTTTGCTCAAGGGCTGGCGCGTGATAAAGATAGGTTAGGCGATGCCTTGGAGTTGATCGCCACCTGGTTTTCAGACCTGCTCATGTGCAAGGTCTATCCTGAGAGAATGGTCAACAGGGATTTTCTTGAAAATATTGAGAACGCATCCAGGCAGCTCTCGGTGGATCAGGTCCTGGAAAAGATCGAATCCGTCTTTTCCGCGCAATCGGCCATCTTGAAGAACTCTAACCCCCGGCTGACCTTGGAGGTGATGATGATGCGCCTCTGGACGAACAATTGAAAATGTGAGACCTTTGAAAAACGGCTGCCTGGCGAACGACATTTAGAGATTTCGGAAAGAAATTGCTCACAGAAGTGAGTGAAATGATCATTTTTCAAAAACATGAACTGTTACGAGAATTTGAACAATGGGCAAAACTGTCGGAATAAGATTCAGACCACAGGGCAAGGTCTATGATTTTGACGCTGGCCACTTTGTCCTTTCCAGTGGCGCCAATGTGATTGTGGAAACCGTTCAAGGCCTCTCCTTTGGTACTGTGGTCAGGCCTCCTTTGCCTGCCGGAGAACATGAACCCAAGGCTGCCTTGAAAAAGGTGTATCGCCTTGCCAATGACAAGGATTTTGGGCAGCACGAGAAGAACCTCCGGCGGGAGGAGGCCGCCCATGCTTACTGTCTGGAGTGCATGGAAAAATTGGGGCTCAAGATGAACCTTGTGTCGGTTGAGAGTCTGTTTGACGGGACCAAGCTTACCTTTTATTACACGGCTGACGGCCGCGTTGATTTTCGAGAACTGGTCAAGATGCTCGTTAAGGCCTACAGGGTGCGCATTGAAATGCGGCAGATCGGAGTCCGCAACAGAGCCAAAATGTGCGGAGGCCTGGGAAGGTGCGGCCAAGAATTGTGCTGTTGTTCATTCATGACCGAATTCCAACCCGTGTCCGTCCGCATGGCCAAAGAGCAAGGCCTGTCTCTGAACCCCAACAAAATTTCCGGGCTGTGCGGCCGACTTATGTGCTGCTTGGCTTTCGAACATGCGGCATATTGCGCCCTCAAGAAGGAGTTTCCACAATACGGAAAAACGGTGACGTGCAAGGCGGGGTGCGGCAAGGTTGTTCGCCAGAATATATTGAAGGGCTCGGTTACCATCCAGCTCGATGACCAGCGTGAGCTGGACGTCAACGTAGAGGACATCAAACGGAAAAAGGAGGCGTAGGGCCGTGGTATGACTGAGTCATTTTTTGTTACAACGCCCATATACTATGTGAATGCCAGGCCTCACCTGGGTCATGCCTACACTACCATTGTGGCCGACGTAGTGAATCGATTCCACAAGATGTGCGGTCAGGAGACCTTCTTTCTAACAGGCACTGATGAACATGGCGATAAAGTGGTCCTTGCGGCCAAGGAAGAGGGGTTGAGTCCGCTCGTGTATGCGGATCAGGTCAGTAACCAGTTCAGGAAGCTGTGGCCCGAGCTCGACATAGAACATGACTATTTCATACGCACCACAGACCCTGCCCACGGCAAAGTCGTCAGGGAGGTGCTGCAAAAGATCTATGATGCGGGTGATATCTACTTCAGCGATTACGAGGGGACATACTGTTTCGGGTGTGAACGCTTCTACACGGAACGCGAACTGGTAGGGGGCAAGTGCCCTGATCACAAAACAATTCCGGAGGTCGTCAAAGAGGCCAATTATTTTTTCAGGATGAGCAAATATCAGGAATGGCTCATCGACCACATCAACATTCACCCGGATTTCATCGCCCCGGAGCGTTACAGAAACGAGGTGCTCGCTTTTTTGCGGGAGCCCCTTGAAGATCTGTGTATATCGCGCCCCAAGACTCGACTCCAATGGGGTATTTCCCTTCCCTTTGATGACCAGTATGTAACCTATGTGTGGTTCGACGCACTTCTGAACTATGTTTCCGCTCTTGGATACCCGGACGGCGAAGGTTTTAAGAAGTTCTGGCCCAATGTCCGTCACGTGGTGGCCAAGGATATTCTCAAGCCTCATGGCATTTACTGGCCCATTATGCTCAAGGCCGCAGGCATTCCTTTGTATCGACACCTCTACGTCCATGGGTACTGGAATGTGGATGAAACCAAGATGTCCAAGAGCCTGGGCAATGTTGTTGACCCCCTTGAACTGAAGAATTCGTACAAAACAGATGCCTTTCGGTACTTTCTCATGCGTGAGATGGTCTTTGGCCTTGATTCCAGTTTCAGCGAGAAAGCCCTGGTTCAGCGTATCAATTCTGATCTGGCCAATGACCTTGGAAATCTCTTCAGTCGAAGCCTAACCATGGTTCACAGGTACTTCCAGGGAATAGTGCCTGAGGGTAATGCATTGGCAGAAAGCCCTCTGGACAAGGAGCTTCGGGCAGAGTCCTTCCTGACTGTCGAACGATATCGCCAGGACATGCAAGGCTTTGCCTTCCACAAGGCCCTGATGAGCCTTTGGGGATTCATAAACCGGATTAACAAGTACATTGACACCACCGCACCTTGGGAGCTTGCCAAGAGCACGCCTCAGCACGACCAACTTGCGCTGGTCCTTTTCAACATCATGGAAGGTCTTCGTATCATTGCGGGGCTTATCTATCCGTTCATGCCGGGAACTTCCCGGGTCATGCAGGAACACCTGGGTGTGGATCCTGCTGACGGCTTCCAGAAAATCGAGGACTTGAGTTATTGGGGCAAAACGAGGCCCGGGACCAAGATTCCAAAGACAATTGCTCTGTTTCCGAGGATTGAACAGGAGGAGACTGAAACTGCAGGCCAAAAGGCTGCCAAACAAAAGGAGGCGTTGGTTCCTTTGAAATCTGAGATCTCTATGGAACAGTTTCAGAAGCTGGACCTTCGGGTTGCCACGGTACTTCATGCTGAGGCCGTACCAAGATCCAAAAGGCTCCTGAAGTTGAAGGTCTATTTGGGAGAAGAGCGCACCGTGGTTGCTGGCATAGCAGAAAAGTGCCGGGCGGAAGACCTCGTAGGCAAACAAGTAGTCATTGTGGCAAACCTGAAGCCGGCCAAACTCATGGGCGTCCTGTCACAGGGAATGGTCTTGGTAGCTACTGACAAGGGTGCCTACCGATTGGTTACTGTGGACGGCCCTTGTGAGCCAGGCACCCCTGTTTCGTAGCGGCAAAGAAGTGCCTAGGAGGCCGTGCTGAATTGTGATTGTCCGAGAAGAATATGTTGACGGCTTCGCAAAAAGTCCAATTTCTGTGTTGCGCTGCATCCTTCGTCACTGCGGAGTATAGTAACTACGCCTCATTCCCCAGGATTTGCGCGCCTTGAACTTGGAGCTTTTTGTTTTGCCGTCTAATTCGGACTTTCTACGAGACCATCTATGTGAAACCGCAGACAATGTTCTGCCAGAAAAAAACTGGCCGGTTGGCGGATCTAAAGTGAAGGAGGGAAAATGAAGAAGGCTTGGGTAATTTTAGCTGCTGCAATGATCTTATTTTCTTCTACTACTGCTTTTGCTCAGAGCTCAGGAAGCATTGTGTGGCAGGATGCACTATATGGCACCGTCACAGGGGCCTTAGTAGGTGCTGCATTTCTTGCTTTTCAGGATGACCCAGAAGATCATTTTGATTATATTTATCGTGGTGCAGCGGTTGGAGCAATAGCCGGCTTGCTCTTCGGGGTATACGAAGTAACCGCATTTGCAACATTTGATAATGAGGGGAACATAAGATTCGCCCTGCCCACAATCAAGACAAGTGTGGTCGGTGGCGTCGAAAGGGAGATAGAAGCATCGGTTGACATAATCAAAATCAATTTTTGAGGGCTTTGTGAGAAAGGGCCGGCCTGACGATTTGGGTTGTGGTCTGTTGGCCCTTTTCTGACAGATGACTCGTTATGCGAAATTACTTGGTTGTCATTGTCGTGGTTGCAGGGCTTATTGCAAACGGCTGCGCAGGCCCTAAGATAAAGCTTTTTGCCGATGCCGGTGACCCCCTTCAGGAGTTTACCCTGCAGGGCGCACAAAAGGGCAAGGTGCTGGTTATCCCCATAAGAGGGATCATCTCGGACGCCCCAAAAAGGGGGTGCTTTCGTACCAGGCCCAGCGTGGTCCAGGAGGCAGTCTCCCAACTTTTGCTGGCCGAAAAGGACCCGGAAGTCAGGGCTGTTCTCTTGAAAATTGACTCGCCCGGCGGCTCCACCACCGCAAGCGACCTTCTGTACCACGAAATCATTTCTTTCAGGAAGCGGACCAAGGCCAAAGTAGTCGTTGCCATGATGGATGTAGCTGCTTCGGGTGCCTACTACGTAAGCCTTGCGGCCGATTTGATTATGGCCCACCCCACCACGATTACAGGTTCTATAGGGGTTATCTTCATGCGACCCACGGCGGTCGGTCTTATGAAAAAGATCGGCTTGGACGTCGAAGTAAACAAGTCAGGGAAGAACAAGGACATGGGCTCTCCTTATCGGCAGAGCACCAAAGAGGAGCAAGAGATTCTTCAGGACCTGACCAACGGGCTGGCCGAAAGATTCATAAGCCTCGTGGACAAGCATCGAAAGGTGGACAAAAAGACTTTGGCCGACATCTCCACTGCCCGCGTGTACCTTGCTGCAGAGGCCTTGCAGTTGGGGCTTGTGGATCGGATCGGATACTTAAGCGATGCACTCGCCGATGCCAAAAGGCTTGCCGGACTACCTCCGGACTGTAAAGTCGTGGTATACCGCCGCACCCATTACCCTGACGACAACCTGTACAATACGGCTACCACCCAATATGGGGGGAATCCATTGTCCGTGATCGACTTGGGCCTGGCAGAGACTATTTACTCCCTGCGCGCCGGTTTCTACTACCTGTGGCCGCCCGTCACGGGTCGTTACTAGGTCCACACATCCTAAACAGACAGGAGTCTTTTCGATTGCCCGGAGGCTGTACTGATGAAGGCAAGTGAAGGTCATATGGGCCGTGTATTCGTAATAAGGCTGGAGCATGGTGATGTGCTCCCCGAATGCATTGAGCGTTTTGCAGAAGAAAACCGTGTGTCCGTGGGCCAAGTTGTCCTGGTGGGTGGACTCGCAGGCGGTGAGGTAGTGGTTGGCCCGCGACGCTCCAAAGAAAGACCACCGGAACCCATGCTGCTGCCCGTGGACAACGCCAATGAAGTGTTGGGGGTCGGCGTTCTGGCCCCCGACCAAAAGGGAAAACCGGTTCTTCACATCCACGGTGCTCTCGGACGGGCCGGGCAAACCATGACCGGGTGTTTGAGGCCTGGGGTCACGACCTGGCTGGTAGGAGAGGTCGTTCTTTATGAAATCCTGGGTGCCAAAGCCGTTCGTATCAAGGACAAGGAGAGCGGCTTTGCACTGTTGCAGCCTGGGGCCGACTAGTGCTTTTGCCTTGACGCAAAACCGCCCGGCTGTTAGTATTAGTCATGTTTGCGTTGAAAGCAGCGATTCGGGCCAAAGCATTTTTCAGACACCCTTGGCTAGAGGACTCTAACCAAGTTTCTATTAGAGGAAGATATGAAGAAATTATTTGCTGACAAGAAGAACGTTTACCGCCTGCGGGAATATGCCATTCTGGAAGACGAAAAACGAACGTATGAGTATGTGGCCTGGGATGACAAGAGCGGGAAGTTATCATGGATCAGAGGGGAAGCAGCTCTGGCGGGAGATGTGTTGGCTTTGACCAGAATAATATCTGAAGGTGAGGAAGAGACACTGAAGACTATGAAGGAAGTTAGAAAAGAGCTTAAGAAACTTCCTGACTGGGGCGGAGACAAATCCAAATTTTATTGCGCAGTAGTAGGCCCCAATGCTTGTCTGCTGAGTGATTGTGTAACAGGCAAGACCCTGAAACCGGACAGTGAAGAATTCAAAAGCGCTCAGGGGACCCTGAGAGAGCACGGAGTGATTCTGACACCCCCAGGCTAGTTTCCAATGTTGTCTATAATTTGTCCCAGCCTTTCAGAAAAGGCCCCTTTTCTGTTCCTGGCAAGTATGGGCACCAAGTCCGCTGCACTGCGCCTTACTTCTGATTCGTACGGAAGACTGCCCAGATATTTGACGTGTGTGGAGAGCATCCTGCCTGCCACCTCCTGAATCCGATACACCACGTCGTTTACACTTGAATCACCGGTCGCCATATTGACAGCCAAGCAGGGACTAAAACTCTCTAATAAGTCCGTTATCAGGGACAGATTCGACGGCTGTTCCCTTCTTATCCTTTCAACCAATTCGCTCACGTTCTTCACGGGGTTTTCACTCGAAGGTAAAGTAGCCTCTTGTATAACTTGAATGAGATCTTTGTCTTTCCGAACGTTGGGGGCGGATTCCGGGCCAAAGAGCCTGTTTAGTTTCCGGTAGAGCGCGACCTTGATAAAATTGTAGGCATCCAAATAGGACGCAGGGTCACACGTCGTCAAGATTATTCCGTGGTCTGCGGCAAGAAAGAAATCAATGACATTGTATGACGTGTCTCCACCAAGATCTACTATGACGTAATCGGCATCAATAGCCCTTACGTATTTCAACAGCTTGAGTTTCCTTGCAAAATTGATATTTGCAGCTCCCAGTTCAGAACTGTCTCCGCCGATGAGATATACCCCATAGCCGGTAGGCACCATTATTTCTTTGAGTGTGGGAACTCTATTGGCCAAGAAATCGTTTATGGTATGTTCAAGATGGGTTTTGCCCAGATACAAGTGCAGGTTAGCTCCGCCCAGGTCCAGGTCGACAAGCACTGTCCTTTTTCCCCTGCTTGACAGGAGTATCCCGAGGTTGGCTGCAAAGATGCTTTTTCCTATTCCTCCTTTTGCACCGCCTACCGCGATGATTTGTCGGGTGCAAACCGCACCTTTTCGATCTTCGAGAGCGTAGCTTTCGAGAGCCTCGTATGATTCCTTTATCTTGACAAAACGTTCTTTTCGTCTCTTTACGTCCCCCTCTGGTTCGTGTCGATGACGGTCCGGGTGGTATTGTTTTGCCTTCTTCACGAACGCGTTCCTTATGGACGCATGGCTCAATGTGTTGATAAATTCATCGCTTCGAGCGAGATTGGGGGAAAAAAGGTAGGCACAGGCGGTTCGGATCGCATCGATTTCCGATGCCGACAGCTCGAAGATTGGCAACATAATGAGGTCCCCGGCAAAAAATTCCTGGTCTGTGCGTTAGGTCAGACGGGCCGAGTGATTGACTGTCTCGGCCTGTGCTACCGGCCCTTTAGTTCCTTCACTGGCTATCCATTCTGTATCAGGGCAGTTGAGCATTCCCCAAAAGATCGATAGTCTCCTTGTGGCATAGCTCCGGATCAAGGTTATTCATGAAGCGTGCCAGTGCAGTGGCAGGTGTGCCCGGATCGAGGTTTGTCAGACACCCGGTCCCATGTCAAATTCATGACAACCCGGCAACCCCGCAAACAGAATCCGGCCCGGAGCGCGTCCTTCAATTTGGCTGAAACTCCATGCCAGGTCGTGTCGATGTTCTAAAAACAATTATGAAAGGCGCTGTTGGCACAGAATCTGCAGCTTCCAATGTGACTTCTTTTGGTCTGACTTTAGGGTCTCGAGGCTAACCGCTCCGATGGATGTGAAGAAATGACGGTAGGTCCTGAAATAAGGGTTTTGTTGGTTGAGGATTCCGGCACTACCCGAAAAATGGAAATCAAGATTCTCAACCAGGTTGGATTCAAGAATATTGTCGAGGCTGATGACGGGGAAGATGCCATCCAAAGACTCAAGGAACACGATGACGTCGGCCTTATCATCAGCGACTGGAACATGCCCAACAAAAACGGATATGAACTTCTGGTGTGGGTCCGTTCCGATGAAAAATTAAAGGAAATTCCGTTCATTATGGCCACTGCCCAGGCAGAAAAAAAGCAGTCTGTCAAGGCCGCGGCGGCCGGCGTCAGCAATTTCATAACAAAACCCTTTACCGCTGCGGAACTACAGAGTGTTATTGAGCAAACCTTTGGGGCGAAGGATAAAAGAAAAGACGCGGCGGCTGAGAAGGCCGTGCAGCCACGCAGGACCGCCTCGGGAAAGGCACGTTTGACCGCCGCGCATCTACAGATCACGGACCATCTGACCTTGGGAGTGATGAAGCATTTGATTCAGACCCAAAAATTCAACCCCCAGCACTTTGAACTCGAAACTCAGTGTATGCCCAGTTGGAATCCCGTGCAAAAGGCCCTGGAAACAGGCCAAGTGGACGCTGCTTTTGTTCTGGCTCCAATAGCAATGGATCTGTTCAGCTTTGATGTTCCAATAAGACTGGTGCTTCTTGCTCACAAGAACGGCAGCATCTGCGTGCGAAACAAGCAAGGCAGGGCCCAGGAATCCTTGCGTGAGTTCTTTAAAGGGAAAATTTTCTATATACCCCACATGCTTTCAGTTCATCACATGCTTTCCACCATGTTTCTGCGGGAAATTGGCTTGAATCCAGGAGTGGCGGGTGGAGATCCCATTGACGTCACATACGAAGTCGTTCCTCCAATCAAGATGCCCGAATTTCTGGCGAAAAACGCCGACGTGGCCGGATATGCCGTGGCCGAGCCCTCGGGCTCCGAGGCTGTTGCTGCAGGAAGCGCTGAGCGCATGTGTCTTTCCGCCGAACTCTGGGAACACCACCCTTGTTGCGTAGTTGCCATGCGGAAAGATTTTATCGACGCTCAGCCCGATGCCGTGCAGGAATTTGTGAACATGCTCGTACAGTCCGGGCAGTTCATTGCCGAACAGCCCGAGACAGCCGCGGAAATTGCCGTGGAGTTCTTCGATGCCGACAAAAAATTGGGGCTGAGCGTGCCGGTGCTGACAAAGGTGCTCACGGAACCCAAGGGCATAAAGACAGACGATCTGTTTCCCGTGATAGAAGACCTGGATCGGATCCAGAGATACATGAAAGAGGAGATGGGCATCGGGACCTTGATCGATTTGGAAAAATTCGCGGACACCCGATTTGCCGAGATTGCTTGTCGTGACACGGCCGGGGGCAAACACCCTTCAGTTGTTCAGGATCTGTCCAGGGTTGTGTCAGAAATCATAGTCAGGGACCAGTCAACCAATGATGCCCCAAAAACCACGGCCCAAGGGGAGCCGTCAGCTGATACTGTGACACCGGCAGCACCGTGCCGATAGGGGTTGTGGTGGATGCTGTTTCTGAGGTCTTGAATGTGAAGGCCGAAGACATTGATGACACACCATCGTTTGGAGTTAGCATGGAAACGAATTCCATTTGCGGTGTGGTCAAAATGAGTGGCGGAGTAAAAATGCTGCTTGATACTGATAGGTTGTTGAGCGAAACAGAGACCGAGATGTTAGCAAATGTCTATTGAGGAGGCAGGCTATGGCAGAAAAACCAATCATAAAGGTAGGGCACCTAAAGATCACAGATCACCTCGTTCTCGGTGTGACCGATCTTAAACTCAAGAAGGGCAAGGAAACCCTTGACCACTGTTCTTTGGAGACAGTTCTTAAGACGGGATGGATTGAGGTGGCAGATGGTCTGGCAGACGGCAGCCTTGACGGTGCCTTTGTCTTGGCCCCAACAGCCATGGATCTGTTCAAGTCCGGTGTGGGAATGAAGCTAATCCTGTTTACGCACAAGTCCGGGAGCATATTAGTCAAAAGCAAGACGGCAGGCATAGAAAAAGTCGAAGATTTTGCAGGAAAGTTTGTTCTCATTCCGTATCAATTGTCGGTTCACAATATGCTTTTTCACAGACTCCTGACTGAAAAGGGCCTGAAACCGGGTAGAAGCGGCGAACCCAATGTCGATGTATTTCTGGAGGTCATGGCGCCATCGATGATGCCCGATGTCGTCAAAGACGATCAAGACGGTGAAATCGCCGGGTTCATTGTTGCCGAACCCATAGGATCACAGGCAGTGGCAGCTGGGTTTGCAGAGGAATTCCATCTCTCCAAAGACCTTTGGCCGGGCCACCCTTGCTGCGTATTCGTGGTGCGAGACGAAATCATCGAAAAGAACCCCGACGGTGTCCAGGAATTGACCAACAGTCTGGTCAAATCCGGACTATCCATTGAGGCCAAGCCTTCTGCCGCAGCTGTCATTGGTGCAAGCTTTCTTGGCCAGGACAAAGCCGTTGTTGAACGAGTTCTGACTGACCCACCGGATCGAATCACCACAGGGGAGTTGTTTCCCGTCATAGATGATCTTGCTACCATTCAGGATTACATGCACGACGAGATGAAACTCATGAAAAGCAAGATCGATTTGGAAAAATTCGTGGATACACAGTTTGCCAAAGCTGCAGGGGCAAAATAACACATTTCACAAATGGGATGGGGTCAGGCCTTTGATCGTGACAAGCCCATCTCTGCAAAAAACAATATTCCACTTTTTCAAGCATTCCATTATTCCACATGCGAGGCAGAAAACCCGGCCTCAACAAAAGAAAAACGGTACCAGACCTACACATTTGACAAAAGTTTCTTCAATGCGTTTGTGATAAGCTTTCTTAGGGCTCGCGCAAAAACAACTTAACATTTTGGCATCTCAGCCTCAGGCCATCTTTGGCCGATGCCTCATTCGCAAAATCCGCGGGGAACGCCGCGTCGGGCCAAGACATGCCATTTATGGATGGACACTAATCACTGGCGATAGGTAATAGTATATTTGAAAGTCTCTGGATCAAGCCAATCTAAGGTTTTCCCCCCGATTTGAGCAAAGGGATACATCAAGTAGTTTACTGTTTGTCCCACCTGGGGTGGGTTTAGCGTCAAATCTCGGCCAACGCTGAGTTTCACACGATAGGGATCGATCCCGCCCCAGAAATACGCCCGGTATTCGGCTGTTTTGGCGTCAGAAAGTTTTAGGTCCTGCTTCAACATCATCTTGCGTACATCTCCCGGGTCCACCGGAACCCAACAGTACCCTGGCAGGTAGAACTCAGCCCAGCAGTGCTGCCAGGTCGTGACGTCCTGCACAGGCTTTTTCCCCTGACGGATGCCGAACACCTCTCTAGCCGGAACCCCTGAAGCACGGGCCAAAGAGACGAATACAGAGTGAATGTCAGTACATTTTCCACCGGGCTTTAGAAAAAGAGCGCATACATCCCCCGCACCGCAGCCACGTGTTTTTGGATCCCGGTACATGTTTTCGCATATCCAATCATAGATGGCCTTTGCCTTGCCTAATACGGTGTCCTGCCCAACAGTAATCTTGTCAGCCATCTTTTTTACTTCACCGTTTGTAGGACCGCGACTTGTAGGGGCCAGATACGGGGCATGATCAGCAGCGTCCCAATTGACTTCCTTTGATGGAAAGTCTCGGCGGATCACCTCTTGACGCTCCACATCGAACGAAAAGGTCAGCTTGCGCTCTGTTGTGGTCTTGTCCCAATGGGCAGCCAGCATTGGGGTCTTAAACTTTTGGTCTGTGTATACCGCCACGCGGACATAGTCGCCCTCAACGTTAACATTGGTTATGAGCTGACGCTCATCAGATACGGGATATGGAATCCAAAGCACAGCCTCTTCACCCTTTTGATGAGCTGACAAATCAAACTCCATGGTGATTGTCCCTGAACTGGATTTAGCCCAAGCACCAGAGACCAAGGCCAAACAAGCCAGTACCATCATCAAAGCCAGTAATCTTTTCATGTAAAGCCTCCTTGCGAAATGTCTTGTTGCGGGAAAGTCTAACAAAGCCCCACATGCTAGTCCAATAGATAATTATTATATATCGAAGTGGTTGGCATTGAGATAATCAATGCGAGGGCTGGCGATATCCCTTTACATCCATAGTTTTGAAATGGTGGTGGTTGTGCTATGGTCTGCTGATACCGCGTGAGCAAGAATTCGAAACATAGCAATGCGGTGCTTCCATATGAAAGAGAACTTGAGCGTTCCTTGTCGCGGCAGAGTTTCCTGGCGACTGCAAACCAAAGCCGGTTGCATTTCCTGACCCTTAGGCAGCTTCATTCATATGTGCGCGGCGAGTTTTTGAAACTGCTTTCATGATGTGGTAGATTCCCTTTTCATTTCCTCAAATCTGCGAAGGACACGAAGTGGCACGAAAGTGTAAGGGGGTCTACGCTTTACTCTTAGGGCTCGCGCAAGCCCTAAGGTGGCATAGGGCATGGAGTTAGAGGCGTGAGGCAAAATGGCCTTCGGCCGTTGGGGGTTGGAAGCAAAAAGAGCATGGAGCAATCGGAGGATTGTCTAATGGCAAAAAGACCCAGCTATGAAGAATTGGAACAAAGGGTTGAGGAATTGGAAAAACAAGCTGATGCTAGGAAGCAGGCAGAGGGGGTGGCGCGGGAAAGTGAAGAACGGCATCGTCTTTTGGTCGAAACGATGAGCGATGGTTTCGCCATACAGGATGAAAATCGTTTGATAACCTATGTGAACGATAGATTTTGCAAGATGGTAGGTTATCGGCGAGATGAACTTGTCGGGAGACCTACGCTCGAATTGTGTGATGAGCGCAATAGACAAATATTACAGCACCAAATGGCTAGCCGCAGACAAGGCGCCCCCGCCCAGCCTTACGAACTTGAGGTAACCGGAAAAGACGGTAGCAAAATCCCTGTTATTCTGTCTCCGCAGGACGTCTTTGATTCAGAAGGGCGAATTAAAGGAAGCTTTGCGGTATTTACCGATATCACCAAACGCAAACGGGCGGAGGAAAAGCTGAGGGAAGTTCAAGAACTAGATGAAAAGATTCTCTATGGCTCTCCAGTAGCATTTGTTCTCCACGACAGGGATTTGCGCATTGTAAGGCTGAGCCAAGCGTACAAGGACGTGACCGCTTATGACCCGGATGAGGTCCTTGGAAAAAGTGTTGAAGATTTTATGCCCGAAGGTAGCGCCAAAGCTATGGTCGTAGAAGCGCTCAAGAAGGTCAGGGATGAAGGAGTGCAGGTAGGTCCAAGAGACATCCTAGCTCCCACCAGAGAGGAAAAATACCTTTCAGAGACAATACTGCCCATCTTTGACGCTACGGGGAATGTCTCCCACGTACTAAGCGTATTGGAAGATACTACTGATCGCAAGCGGGCAGACGAGGCACTGCATGAGAGTGAGGAGAAACTGAGAGCTAAGGGAAAAGCCCTTGAAGAAGTAAATACCGCATTGCGAGTTTTACTGAAACAAAGGGAAGAGGACAAAGGAGACCTTGAGGAAAAGGTGCTTTCTAACGTAAAGGACCTGGTCTTGCCCTACGTAGAAAAACTGAAGAACACCTCGTTGGATACCAACCAGGCATCATATCTGAGTATCCTGGAATCAAACCTTGACGACATCGTCTCACCATTTGCACGCACGTTGTCGTCAAAATACTTGGACCTCACACCCACAGAAATCCGGGTCGCGCATCTCGTAAAGGATGGCAAAAGCACAAAAGAAATAGCTGAATTTATGCACCTGTCTGTCAAGACTATTGAGTTTCACAGAGATAATATCAGAAAAAAGCTAGGTATAAAGGGAAAGAAGACAAACCTCAGAACCCAGCTGTTGTCCATGTGAGACCGTTTCCCGTCTCTTGCCATCCATGGGTCCAACGAGAAAAATCGGCCAAGCCGTCACGCAACAAGCGTCTGACGGCTTAATGTTGGTAGATTAGCAAAACATTTTCCACTATGATTATTTTACTGGTGGTCGGTCACCTGATTGTTGATTAAGAGAGTCACTCGCCGGAGGGCACGTGTTCGGAACCGTTCTTATTTCAGTCTGTACATTCATGCACATCTATGTTTTTTGGCGTGCCGCCTCCGTGCCATTTGTGAACCGGCACGTGCCCCGAAAGATCCTCCTCAGGGCAGGCGTGATCCTGTGGGTCATTTTTTTCTTTGGTCTCGTCGTACGGCACAACGGAACGGGAGTTCTGGCCGGAACGCTGGAATTCCTAGGGATGAACTGGATGGCCGTTCTATTCCTGACTTTCATCCCTGTCCTTGTAATAGATCTCGCCACCCTCTTCGGCTTCCTTATACCCGGGTTATCGCCTTCGCTGAGAGGATGGGCCTTGTTAGTCGGTGTAGTGCTTTCGGTGATCGCGCTCTTCCAGGGCCTGCGACCGCCTGTCATAAAAGAATACGAGGTGAGCCTTCCCGGCCTTCCCGATGCTATGGACGGAACAGTGCTCGTGGCCCTGTCCGATATGCACCTCGGTTCGCAGCTCGGCGAGCGTTGGCTGGCGGCTCGCATAGCCCAGGCAAAGGCGCAACGGCCCGATCTTGTGGTTCTGCTTGGCGACATCTTCGAAGGGCATGGTCCACCTGAGGACCAATTGATTGTAACACTTAAGCAACTCTCCGCACCTCTCGGTGTCTGGGCTGTGCCCGGCAATCACGAATTCCACGGGGCAGCTAACATGAGCTTGTTCGAGGAGGTAGGCTTCAAGTTGCTGCGCAACGGCTGGGTCGAAGTGCGGCCCGGTTTCGTCCTGGCAGGCGTGGACGATCTCACCGCCAGACGCCGAAACGGCCAAGACGGCGATCCCATCTCCCAAGCGCTCGCGGGTCGCCCCCCCGGTTCTACCATCCTGCTTTCACATACGCCGTGGCAGGCCGAGAGGGCGGCGAAAGGCGGCGCTGGCCTCATGCTATCCGGCCACACTCATGGAGGGCAGATATGGCCATTTGGCTACCTTGTCCGCCGCTTCTATCCCCTGTTGGAAGGTCGGTACGAGATGGATGGTATGACAGTTATAGTATGCAGAGGCACTGGCACGTGGGGCCCGCGCATGAGGCTCTGGCACCCCAGCGAGATCCTCCGCGTGACACTGCGAGGGAAGGGGGGGAACTCCAATGCCATTGAATAGTGAAGATTGAACATTGACGACTTCGTAAAAAGTTCATATGCAAGGCGCGCGAATCTTTAGGAATGAGGCGTACTTGTCGTACGTCGGAATGACGAAAGATGAAGCGCAATCCCGACAAGTCGGGACAGATGGACTTTTTACGAAGCCGTCAAGAATTGGGGCGACTGACGCCTAGGTGCTGAAAACTGTTGGCAAAAAGTTTTAAGCTGTGGTAGTGGGTCCGGGTTAGTATGGGTTCCATTGGTGTCTCGCTAGAAACGTGGCCAGCAACTAGATCGGTCAATCTCATGAAGAGGACCACAAAGACAAGGCTGATGCTGATAGGTGCAACGATTGTCTTTTTGTTCCAGGTTGGATCGGCTCAGGCTGCCAAACTGCGATATATTAGAATTGGCGAACACGACACCTTTACAAGAATTGTTTTTGAATTTCCTGATTCTGTTCGCTTCAAGGACCCTGTGGTCAAAGGAAGGGGAAGGCTTTCTGTAGTTTTTCTTGATACCACCACAGTCTTGCCTAAGAAGATACCGTGCGAGACGACGAAGAGAGTTGATGGCATTGAATTCGTCCAGCAAGGATCTCATTTGACAGCACACGTTGCCCTCGCTTTTCCGTATTTCAAGCTCAAGTCTTTTTCTCTCACCAAACCACAACGAGTTGTCGTGGATGTTTACCGGACCAGTGCACCGCCAAAGGGCTTCGGGGTTCAAGGACCTGTTCGTGAAAAGCCCTCGGTCAAGCCAGAGAGACCGCCCGCCAAGAAAGAGCTCACAACAAAGCCTGAGAGTCCTGCGGCAAAAGAGGTCAGGGAACACCTGGAAAAATCAGCTGCCCGGGCACCTGAAGAGGATTTGGGAAAGATGCCCCAGGAGGTTGCAGCACAACCACCTGCCCAACCCCAAGAACCGGCAATCGAGACCGTCCCGGAGCCGATTCGTGTAGCCCCCGCAGAAACCCAATCACCACCCTCTTTGCCTCAACAAGGGCGTCTGCAGACATACCTGCTGACCGCACTGATTGGCCTTTCAGTCATTATTGTCGTATTGCTGGCCCTTATCTTTGTCAAAAAAATCCGGAGGGCGAAGCCAAGGCAATCCGGTGGGGCAATTGACGAAACTGTCGAGGCCGACGAAAGCGTGGAAGAGATAGACGAAAAGATTAGGCAACAGTTTATGGAGTTTGATCAACCTTGAT